>JACCDN010968617.1_pt1 | contig 13997 bp, 9 predicted proteins | sample 7441691 | NCBI WGS metagenome assembly JACCDN01 (sample SAMN15323439, study PRJNA562643) | freshwater metagenome | isolation source: river surface water | place: USA:Blue River Watershed | collected 2017-08-16
TAACACAGAACAACACGCATCAACATCTGGCGCTGCATTTATTGAACGATCATTTTGAAAACCAAGAATTTAACCTCACCATTGACGAAAACACCCAGCAGATAGACATCAAAAAAAACTTTTTACGCCTACCCACGTTTATCATTGAGACCTTGGCATTGTATGCGGGCATTAACGAAACCAACAACGAGATCCGCCTGGCGCGATTGGTTGAAAAAAAAGCCATCAGTCAACCTATGGCAGACGGGCTAGCGATTTGCATTCGTTTTGGCTTAACGCTGCGCACACGCGTGCATGTCCATTACGGCAAAGAGAACGATACGGTTTATTTCAACGAAGCGGCGGCTAACGTGGACGGCGAATCCCATCCTTACTTGCTGAGCGATGCCGAAAAAACCCATTTACGGCTGTTCACCCAAATTCTGCTCAAACCCACGAAAACCCTGTTACAAACGGTTTTTCTATTCAATGCTTCAAACCCCTCTTTTCCCGAACTGGCAGAGAGTCAAACGAACGATATCACACCCTATCAAGCCGCTTTAAACGAAGCGCCCGATACGATTGCCTGGCTGCGCGAAACCGCTTTAGAACTACGCTCCTTTGGAGACTGGACACAGGCCTTATATTATTCCCGCTTCTCCCTAACGATTGCGGACGAAGACATCGAAACGCTAGACCCCATCCACGATGCGTACACAGCTTACCTAGAAGACATTCAAAAACCCGAGTACACAGAGGCACAAAGACTGAATTTGCCCGAACCCAATGGCATGCGCCCATTGATGCTGCAAAAAAAACGCCAATGGCAGGCGGATCTTTTCGCCATCACCGAAGCGCCGCAAGACACCGCAGCAACTACTCCCCCTGCTGGGCGATTGCTGTTAGAAAGTCCCGAGCTTGGCAAACGCCTCATCCACAGCAAAACAGCGCAATTGATCCAAAAGCAACTCACACAACCCGAAGCGTTGCACGGCAGCCGTCCCGTGATCCTCACCGATATTTTTTGTTTCAAACTGTTTCCCGAATACTTAGGAACGGAGATTGCGGCAAGCGATCTAATAGAACGACTAGTCGGCAGTCATGTCCAAGAAGTAGGCTTAGGCAAACTCACCGACAGCAAAGGCACAGAATGGCCTATCCTCATCATGCGCCGTGTGCCGGGTAAAAACCTCAAAGAATGCTGTTGCACGTTAGTTCCCGAAGGCGACAAGCGTCTCTTAAAACCCAACGAATCTGCCGAGCGAAAAACCATCGGCATGCTCAATCAAATTGACCCCGAGCAGTTTTCGCGTTTGTTCATTGGGGCTTTGCTGACCACCAATGAAGACGGTAAAGAAGACAACATCATGCTCACGCTGCGCCAAGATCAAGATGGCGAAGTCAAACCGGTATTGACGCTAATTGACAACGACCGCTGTTTTCTGCCTTCCATTACCAACGATCTGAGCATGGTCAGTAAAATCTGGCAACTTAACCTGCAAATGAAACAGCTGATTTTTTGCATGGATCAGATGAAAACCCAAACTCTACAGGATGCCGTCAAACAAGAGCTCTTAAGCCTTGACCCGCACGCCTTGTTGGAGCATTGGCTAGACAAGCTGGCCACCCACAATCAAGCGTGTTTTGCCTTATTTGGTGAAGACACGATTGTGGATTATTACGATCCTGCCAAAGACGCCAAACGCCCGCCCAGCATCTTGCCGGCCGTACTCATGCAAGACGTCGAAACGCGATTATTTTCCAAGCTGCGCCATTTGCGCAACATCCTCGAACAAGACCCAACCGCCAATCTGTTGCGCATTCTGTGTTACCTAGAACCCGATGCGGGTATGAGCTACCGTCAAGCGTTTGACGATACCCGCAATCCGCATGTGCTGGCGCGTTGGCGCAGCATTGCCAATAACTACTATAAACCCGGCAAGAATCAAGCGTCTGTGAGCGTGTGCAATTACGCCATGGTGACCAAAAGCCTACAACTGCAAAACAAGAGCGACCTTCGTACCCTGTTGCGGCAAGCATCTAGCCAATGCTGCATCCCTTCGCAAGCGCAAAAGCGATTGCTGCAAAAAAAATACATTGCTCAAATTCAGGATGAACTGTATCAAAGTAAATCTGCCAACTTTCAACGCTTAACTAATGCGATGAAAAAAGCCGTGTTAGCCTCCATTCCCTTTAACAAATTAGACACGCCTCAAGACCTCCTCAAACAACAGCAAATTTTTAGTGCCTTGCAACACGTGACGCTGAATGAATTAAGTCTCTCTCATGCTTATGGACTGACCGATGCCGCCTTAACCCAGATTCTAATCAAGAGCGGCGAGCATCTGCTAACCTTGGAACTGATCGATTGTCCCGAACTGACTGACGTGAGTGCTCAAAATATTGCCAAATACTGCAAAAAACTGGAAATTTTAACCCTGGACACACTGCCAAAATTGCGCTATTTATGGGGAACGCTGTACAGACCTTTGTCTCTCAAGTCAATAAAGCAACTATCCATTAGGAATTGTGGCAAACTAGAAACCACCAACCTTCGATTAAGCACCAACATGTTTTCGTTTTATCGTTGTCAACACCTAAAAGAAGCGCGCCTCAATAAAGAAACGCCTTTTAGCCAAAAAGAAGTTGATCTTATTTTCAAAGACTTATCCCTCCATTATTGGTTTGGCGTACAGGAATGTTTGGCAGCACATCCATCTTTGGTGTATAGCCGAAGGGATATAGACGCGGTAGGAGGATGTAACCGTGTTTTAATGTCAGACAAAACACCAGAATTGTACAATATTGAGGAATATAAACATGCTATTTGTTTAGTCAAAAGAGAAACATCAGTGCTGGGATTAGAGGCTTATTGGGTAGATGCATTAGGTGTTTGGGAGCACCACTGGACCAAAACGCAACATAAGAATTTTTTACAACATGTTTTTGCAGATCAAAATCAGATTTTAAATACAGATAGACAATTTTTTAAGATTATATCAAAATGCGGCTATACCCCGACAAAAACCACACCCGCCTGCCGTGATGTAACACCTCTACAATATGCCTTGTTAGCCAATGACATACCCACCTGTGAAGCCATCTTAAATTACTTAACCGAAACCGAAGCGCGCGAACAAATCCAGCAGTTAAAACGGCACTGGACAGTGCACACGGATGCCCCCCACCGCTCGCTGATCAACTTAGAAGCATCCATTCAGCGGTATTGTAAGCCAGCTATGATGACTCAAGCGGAAGCGGAAACAGCGATTTTCTTGAATGAAATAGGGAAAGGTCATTTAGAGATTGTCGAAAAGATGTTGGCGAAGAATCCGAATTTAGCGTACAGAACGGGCAAGTTGATTGACGTGACCGGAAAAACCTACTTCAAGATTACAGCCTTGCAATATGTGTTTATCGTAGGGGATTTAGATATGTGCGATCTGATCCTGACCGTGTTTAAAGAAGAAGACAGGGGAATGATTCAGTATCAATTGAGCGCTGCAGAGATCAAACGGCATGGGGGAATATTCACGCTAGAAACTACGCTTAAGGCATATAGTGAAGAAATTGATGCTGCCCAGTCAGATAAGCAAAAAGAGCATCTGTGTAAAAAGATAGGGCGATGTCAGCAAACATGGCCAGCTTGGCTCCGCTATGACTTTACAGAGGAAGGAGAGAATGCGTTATGGTGTAAAGGAGAGGTATGCGGGCGACCGCGTAAACGCGATGATAGCTGGTACGGAATAGAGACAAAATATTCTTGGTGCCATGGACATTCATACCACGTTAAATTAGGACTGCCGATGTTTTGGGAGCGTGAGGGTGGTAAATCCGCACGGTGTGTATCCGATTGGAGGGCGCGGAGCATTCAAGCAAAGTTTTTGTATCTTTTCGAAGCATTCGGAGATAAAGAAGTCGACAGATCTGATATAAACAGACTCAATAATGAAGAGGCGGCCATCCAAGCGTATCGAGCAACCCTAGAGACAAGATTCCAATTGTCTCGCAGCCAGCGGGAAATAGCCAGCAAAACGTTGGAACAAGAGCCCACGTCCCGGCCAAGCATGGTTTAAGTCCTGCAAGGCAAGGCATGAGAGACCCACCACGTCGTTGCATGAGTGATTGGATGTTGCTTAAAGATAGTGCCCCACCACTTAGCCCATTTAGATAAGTACGATTGCGAAGCGGCCGGATGTACGGCATGGGACGTCATCGTTTTAGCCTTATCCAGGCCACGCTGGCAGGAGCGAGCGTGTAACTGCACAGTTGTTGACAATTGTGCTGGCCGACAGAGTGGAAGTTCGCTTCATGGCTTTGCGACACATGAAACTGAACCCCATCGATCTAAAAATCGGATAACTTCCCAATCTTCGATTTATGAGAAGAGGGTTTAAAAAGCCTTATCCTCACTATTCGTTTATCAATTATGAAACTGCTTGCGGGACTTTCGTGTGCTTTGCGAATGTTCCGTGCTTGTTTCGAGCATTCACATTTTTGTTTGCACTTCATTTGCACTTCAGAATTTTGAAGGAGGGTTTATAAAATGAAGGAAACGCTTCTAAGTCGTTGATTTTATTGGTGGCTATGGGTGGACTCGAACCACCGACCTCAGCATTATGAGTGCCGCGCTCTAACCAGCTGAGCTACATAGCCACTATTGAGAAGAGAGAAAAACAGGAGTTTCGTAGTAATAAAACTCCTGGGAGAATCATTGTCGCCGCTTAGGCAAAAACTGTCAACTGTCTATCAGAAAACAAAAGACACTGGCAAATCAAACCAATTGCTTCTTAGTAAGGCTAGACCAGATCGCTTGCAAAGAAGTAATGCCGCTATACATTGAAACGAAAGTGCATAACATCTCCGTCACACACCACGTAGTCTTTTCCTTCCAAACGTAATTTCCCGGCTTCTTTTGCTCCCTGCTCGCCTTTAAATCGGATAAAATCATGAAAACTAATAACTTCTGCACGTATAAATCCTTTTTCAAAATCTGAATGAATCACACCCGCGGCTTGCGGCGCTGTTGCGCCTTGTGCGATTGTCCAAGCGCGTACTTCTTTAACACCGGCTGTAAAATAAGTATGTAGTCCCAGCAGTTTATAGCCTGCATGAATCACGCGATCTAACCCAGGCTCTGCCATGCCCATGGACGCTAAAAATTCGTCCTTTTCTTCCTCCTGCAATTCTGCTATTTCTGATTCCATAGCGGCACAAATGACAACAATTTCAGCCCCTTCTTTCAACCCTTTGGCCTTCACTTTGTCTAAATAAGGATTGTTATGAAAACCTGCCTCATCCACATTGGCAATGTAAAGCTCAGGCTTGCTGGTAATTAAATGCAATTGTTCTACAATGCATTGTTCCGCCAACTCCAGCTTTAACGTGCGTACCAGCTGACCTTGATTTAAATGATCGTGAACTTTGTTCAGCAGCATTTGTTCTGCTACGGCTTGTTTATCGCCGCTTCTAGCAGCCTTTCCAGCTTTCAGCAATGCCTTTTCAACGCTGTCGAGATCGGCCAAAGCAAGTTCTGTATGGATGACTTCTATATCTGCCAACGGATCAATGTTTCCCGCCACATGCACAATGTCATCATTTTCAAAACAGCGCACCACATGAGCAATTGCCTGCGTTTCGCGAATGTGCGCCAGAAATTGATTCCCCAACCCTTCTCCTTGCGCCGCACCTTTTACCAACCCTGCAATGTCCACAAAAGTCATCGTCGTTGGCATGACGCGTTGGGGATTTACAATCTCCGCCAATTGTTGCATGCGCTTGTCAGGCACTGGCACGATGCCCACATTCGGTTCAATCGTGCAAAAAGGATAGTTAGCCGCCTCAATGCCTGCTTTGGTAAGTGCATTGAACAAGGTAGATTTGCCTACATTCGGCAACCCAACAATACCACATTTAAAACCCATATATAGTCTCCGCGTTTGAGATTGCGGTTTTTCAGTGCTCAAATGAAACAAAACCGGGGATTGTTAAGGGGGTGAATGCCTTGCTTTCGCCCTTTAACATCAACAGATTATACTCCTCTCACTGCAAAGTGAGGTAAAAAATTTGAAATTTACAAGACCATCACCCCTAATGTTTGCATCAGATGCTCTGATACTAAACCTTTTGCCGCAAAATGTTGTATTTCTGCTAGTGTTGCCCAATAAAAATGTTCGGGAATATCTTGCAGCGGTTTTTTAAGTTCTAAAAAACAAAGCTCATTTATTTTATTAAGGAGCTGTCCGCCATCTTGCACAATACGAAACTTTTTACAAGCTGGATCTTTATGTAATTCAGTAAAATAAACTTTTCCGGAAAGCTTCATATCCATATTGGTAAACGAAGACTGAATAGTGGGAGTAATGACCACTCGATTTGGCGTAAGATTTCCAGGTTCTCCCTTGGCTTGTACTAGATATTTTTCTTTGTATTTTGCCAGCAAAACAATGGAGAAAAGTTTATCTCTTCCCTCAGCAATCGGTTCTAACAAGCAGCGATCTACCCATTGTTTTCGCAAAGGCTCCCAGGCACGCAAAAAAGTTATTTTGTGCAACCGATTACTCACATGCTCTATTGAATGTGGTTTTCCATCTGACATGGTTGTTATTTGCCATTCTTTACTATCAGCGACGGGAATTCTTTCAATTTCTACCCGTAAGCTTTTTTCACAACTAGTAAACCATGTTTGCATGTTAACCGCTGAAATTTCTGTTGCTTCTTTTATCATTTAGATTGTCTCATATTTGATGTAGCACACTAGACTCTGACCTGGATACCGGCTTTTACTGGTATAACGAAGTAATGCCAACAGTAGCCTATGCCTGCGCAAGTACTAGCATGCTCAGTCGTTAGTTATTTGGGTCGTTTAGAACAAATAACTTTGTTATAATTTAAATTCCTAAATTATCCAATAAAAAACGCTTAAATGTATTCACACAAGTTGAAATTAGCGTTTAAACGAGTACGATAAATAAAAAATAACTTATAATCAACGTGGGTTATGGATAATTTTTTAGTTGCTAATTCGCACGTTTGCAAATAAAATTTTTCTACCCTAAACATCCAAAAAGAACTTAAAAAATGCAAAGCAATTCGACAATTGAAGACTTAAGGTATTGGAAGGAACGAGATTATGTGGTTGATTTGTTAAAACAACTGCCCGCCTATATTTTTTGGAAAGACATCAGTCTGGTTTATTTGGGATGCAATGATATCTTTGCAGCATCCGCTGGCTTATCCTCTCCCGATGCCATTATTGGCAAAACAGATTACGACTTGCCATGGGCAGAACAAAGTGAATTATACAGGGCAGATGACTACCAAGTCATTGCCAGCGGGAAAGCCAAACTTAACATTGAAGAACCTCAAACTACTGTGAGGGGAAAAAAAATTGTTTTATTAACCAGCAAAGTGCCTCTTTTAGATAGACAAAAAAAGGTTATGGGAGTCTTAGGCATTTATCATGATATAACCGATCGCAAAAAAACGGAAGCGAAACTCAAGAAAGCTAAAGAAATCGCAGAAACCGCGAACCGGGCAAAAAGTGAATTCTTAACCAATATGAGTCATGATATAAGAACGCCTTTGTCAGGAATAACGGGTATGGCGCAATTATTGACGAACCGTCTTAAAGGAGAAGCATTGGAGTTTGCGCATGATTTGCTTGAATCAGGCAAACAATTAAGAGCTTTTTTTGACAATTGCTTGGAATTATCAAAACTCGATCATGGGGATTTTAAGAGCATTCCTGAAATATTTAGTTTAAGAGAAGTCCTAGAAAGCATTTTTACTTTAATGGAACCTTCTACAAAAGTAAAAAAATTAGATTTTAGGATAGAATATGATCCCAATATTCCAAATAAATTTCTTGGCAATAGAGGCAATGTTTATCGTGTCTTACTGAATTTAGTGGGAAATGCCATTAAATTCACTCATAAAGGGTCTATTTTAATTAAAGCAACTCTTGGCAAGCAATCAACCTTTGAACGAGGTGTTGTTAAAATTGATATTGAAGACACGGGCATCGGCATTCCTAAAGATAAACAAAAAATTATTTTTGAACGTTTAACGCGTTTAACCGCATCACATGATTCGAATTATGAAGGCAGTGGAATAGGCTTATACTTAGTTGACAAGTTAGTCAAACTGATGCATGGCGAAGTTCACCTAGTTAGCAAAGTAGATGTAGGTTCTAGGTTCACTATAGTCTTGCCGCTTCAAATACCTTTATTAGAAGAAAGTGAATATAAAACCACCATGTAAGTTTACAAAGCGCAGTTGACAGCGTAGCTGTCATTCAGAGCACAGAGAAAAATCCAGACATATAGTCGTAAATGAGCACCGGAAGCGTGAGCACAACGCCGGAGATGGTTTAGCCCCTTGCTAGGACTTCAGACAAGCAACACGCTGCATCTTTAGCAAAATAAGTCAAAATAAATTGCGCCCCAGCTCGCTTGATCGCTGTTAAAGATTCCAGCATAACAGCGCTTTCATTTATCCAGCCCTGTTCAGCGGCTGCTTTTATCATAGCAAATTCGCCGCTTACCTGATAAGCCGCTAATGGTACTTCTGGGTATCTTTGTTTAATACGGTAAATAACATCTAAGTAAACGCCCGCGGGTTTCACCATTAATATATCTGCCCCTTCCTGTAGATCCAAGGTAACTTCACGTAAGGCTTCTGCTCCATTGGCAGGATTCATTTGGTAACCCCGCCTGTCACCCATCTGTGGAATGCTCTCAGCAGCTTGACGAAAAGGTCCATAAAACGAGGACGCATATTTTGCAGCATAACTCAACAAAGGAACATGAGTATAACCTGCCTCATCCAGTGCGCAGCGCAATATGGAAATCATCCCATCTATCATTCCGCTGGGAGCAATAATATCTGCTCCTGCATGCGCATGTTGAATAGCTTGTTTTGCCAATAGTTTTAATGTTTTATCATTATCAACCGTCCACCGCCCCTGTTGTTTGGCCAATATGCCGCAATGTCCGTGATCTGTATATTCACAACAACACAAATCCACAATAATAAGCAAATCAGGCGTTACTCTTTTTATTTCTTCAATCGCTCTGGAAATAACATTATCTGTCTGATAAGCCGCGCTGCCAGAAGCATCTTTGTGCGCAGGAATTCCAAATAAAATAACGCCAGGAATCCCAAGATGATGTATTTCTTCAGCTTCCTTAGCCAAATCTGTTAAGGTTAGTTGGAAATGCCCCGGCATTGAATGAATAGGTTGTTTCTGTGAAATACTCTCTTTTACGAATAAGGGCAATATTAAATCGGATACAGATAATTTTGTTTCGCTAAGCATATCGCGCAAGCGTGGATTTTCTCTAAGCCTGCGCAAGCGTGTTGTTGGATAATTAGGGTAGATCATAGTTAACGTCAGTTATACTTATTTTGAACAGTCCCTAGGGGTTGTTGACAATTCTCTAGACCAAACAGAAATCGTCGATTTTTGAGCACCGTATCGCAGCATATGTTGTTAATATGTGAGAAACGGAGCGCATAAAATCGGGGGATTTATGGCAGGTACAGTAGAATTGTCAACAATCCCTATTATTTATTGATCCATTTGGCATAAGGGTTCTACAAAATCTCGCCTGGCTTATATCTGCTGGCTGACCATCCCCACCATAAAAATGTGCGCCTGTTAAATCAGCATCCGCAAAATTGATGCCAGCCCATAGGCCTTGACCCGTATGTTTTTGCAGTTCAGGAATGCCTGGAGGAATAGTGCCGTCAGAACTGCTTAACGTTGCATGAATTAATCTAGCTTTACAAAAATTAGCGCCTCTGAAATAACCATATAGCTTAGCTTGGCTTAAATCAGCTCCACAAAAATTAGCCAAATAAAAATTACTGCCCCAACCATGCATTGCGTCTTTTTCAGATTGTGCTCCTTTTAAGTGCGCGTGAGAAAAATTTGCCTGGGTAAAATTGCTCAAGTCAAGCTTTGCATAATTAAGTTGTGCGTCAGGCAAGTTACTATAGAAAAAGGAAACGCCATAAAAAACGCTATCGTTTAAATCAGCACCTGACAAATTTGCATAACTGAAATCAATTTGGCGAAAAGGCGTGGTAACGCCCCGCATACAAGCCATAAAATTCGCTTTAGTGAATTTGCAGCCAGAAAGATTAGCTCCCGAAAGAACAAGTTCTTCAGAGCAGTTTGCTGGCATTGAATGTTTACTGTCAGGACTTTGAGAGGAAAAATTAGAAAAGTCAATCTGTGTCAAATTGCAATTTTTACACTGCCAGGTCTGGTAGAACATTGCTATATTTTCTTTGCTGCCAGACTCATTGGAAGGAATCGAAACTTGGGAAGCAGCTTTACTGACATCAGCAAGTGCAGTAGTGGTTATTAAAAAAATCAGGAATTTTAGCCACTGTGTCTTTGAGAAGGTCGTCATTCTGGCACAAGCCGGAATCCAGGAAAGCCATTTCTGGCAAACAGTCATCTTTACTACGAAACTTAGTTGCATTCTAAAAATATTTTAACAGGATGTAATGCACATTAGATTCTGTTCTGGATACCGGCTTTCGCCGGTATGACGCGGTGATGTGCTAAAAAAATTCTCACTTTCAAGTACGAGCAGTATGATCTGTTGATGTTAAGGGGGGAAAACAAAGCATTTCCCCCCTTAACAATCCCCGGTTTTGTCTCACTTTACAGTGAGAGGAGTATAGATAAGATTTTGAACAAGCTCTTAAACCTGGTCTGGCAACGTTACATTCAATTCCAAAACAGAACGATTTTCATCTCTTTGCAATTCTACATTCACTTGATCTTTGTCTATGTGCAAATAGGTTGCAATGACGTCAATTAATTTTTGCTGCAATTCTTGCAAGTTGACCACACCTTCTTTATTCCGCTTCATTCGCTCATGCGCAATAATAATCTGCAACCGCTCTTTCGCAATCTGTGCCGTATTTCTACGATTTAGGCTACTTTTAATAAACTCTAATAGAGCGCTCATGTCAGGGTGGTCTCCGTCATTGATTTACCTCCGCCAAAAAGTCGGCGTAAAAAGCTTTTCTTCTCAACGTTTAAAAAACGATGAGGTATTGTCTGTCCTAGAAAACGGTCTACCGTATCGGAATAAGCTAAACCTGCATCGCTCTGGTTGTCCATAATAACTGGTATACCAGAATTGGAAGCGCGCAATACGGCAGGCGATTCAGGAATGACGCCTAACAAAGGTATGCCTAGAATTTCTTGTACTGTCTCTACGCTTATCATCTCGCCGCTGGCAACGCGTCTGGGTGAATAACGTGTGATAATCAAATGCTCTTTGGGAGGCGGCAGCCCTTCTTCAGCACGTTTGGTTTTGCTGGATAATAAGCCTAAAATACGATCAGAATCACGAACAGACGACACTTCAGGATTAGTGACAACGAGCGCGCTGTCCGCATAATACATTGCCAAATGCGCCCCACGTTCTATGCCTGCAGGCGAATCGCAAATGATATAATCAAAATCGTTTTGCAAATCATCTAACACTTGCTTAACACCCTCGGGCGTTAACGCATCTTTGTCACGCGTCTGCGAAGCTGGCAATATAAAAAGGTTATCCAGTTGTTTATCTTTGATTAAAGCTTGCGAAAGTCTAGCTTCTCCATGGATGACATTCACAAAATCGTAAACAACGCGGCGTTCACAACCCATTATAAGGTCGAGATTACGCAACCCAACATCAAAATCAACAATAACTGTTTTCTGCCCGCGTTGAGCCAAGCCAGTGCCAAAAGCTGCACTGGTGGTTGTCTTCCCCACCCCACCTTTGCCCGAGGTGACTACAATAATCTTAGCCAATGTACGATACTCCCCAAATAGAATAATGGTTATAAATTTTACACCAGTCTTGCTTTTATGGCAATTTCATTTATTATAATGGGTGTAATTAAAATTGCCGTCAAAAGTGAATATACTGCTCGTACTTGAAAGTGAGAATTTTTTTGATGTTTCCTGGATTGCTTCGGTCGTAAAAAACACTCCCTCGCAATGACGAGGGGGGCGTCAGATTGCTTCGTCGCAAAAAACACTCCTCGCAATGATGTCATGGACTGCGTCCAAACTATCAAATGGACTTCGTCCATATATGACGAGGGCTAGGTTCATCAGATTGCCTCGTACTCCATAGTTCAGCCTTACTCAAGTCAAACCACTAATACAACATGTTCGACAATCTTACTCAAAAACTCAACCAAACGATCAAACGGTTAACAGGCTCTGGTCGACTCACCGAAGAAAATATTCGCGAAACGCTGCAGGAAGTGCGCAGCGCTTTATTAGACGCTGATGTGGCTTTAATTGTTGTCCAAAAATTCCTTGAGCATGTTCGCGCCAAAGCGGTCGGTCAAGAAGTTTTACAAAGTTTAAAACCCGGCGAAGCGCTTATCAAAGTCGTGCATGATGAAATTTTATTGCTGCTGGGCGGAGAATCTGTTGATATCAACTTACAAACACAGCCCCCAGCGGTTCTGCTGATGGCAGGACTGCAAGGCTCTGGCAAAACCACTACGACAGCAAAACTAGCCGGTTGGTTAAAAACTCGCAAAAATAAAAGCGTCCTCGTGGTTAGCGCTGACATTTACAGACCTGCTGCCATTGAACAGTTAAAAATTTTAGCAGAGCAAAATAACCTACATTATTTCCCCAGCGATAATACGCAATCACCTGTTGCAATCGCACAAGCTGCCGTGCAATACGCTAAAACCCAATTCATAGATGTCGTCATTGTTGATACAGCGGGTCGCCTACACATAGACGATGACATGATGCAGGAAATTCAAGCTATTCATCAAGCAGTTCAGCCTATAGAAACTTTATTCGTTGTAGATAGCATGACGGGTCAGGATGCCGCCAACACAGCCAAAGCATTCAATGAAGCACTTGCGTTAACAGGCATTATTCTTACAAAAACTGATGGTGATGCCAGAGGCGGCGCTGCGCTTTCTATGCGTTATATTATAGGCAAACCCATCAAGTTTGTTGGCATAGGCGAAAAAATGGATGCACTGGAGGCTTTTCACCCGGATCGTATGGCTTCCCGTATTTTAGGCATGGGCGATGTTTTATCGCTCATTGAAGAAGTTCAGCATAAAGTCGATCAACAAAAATCAGCCAAACTTGCCACAAAACTAGCCAAGGGAAAAGAGTTTGATTTAGAAGATTTTCGTACACAGTTACAGCAAATGAAAAACATGGGTGGCTTATCTGCATTGATGAGCAAAATTCCAGGCATGGGACAAATTCCACAAGCAGCACAAAGTCAATTCAACGATAAAACCCTCATACAAATGGAGGCCATCATCAGTTCGATGACTCCCAAAGAACGCCGTTATATCCACTTAATCAATGGATCACGTAAGCGTCGCATTGCCATGGGTTCTGGCACACAAGTACAAGATATTAATCGTTTGTTGAAACAATTTGGGCAAATGCAGAAAATGATGAAAAAAATGAAAAGTGGAGGAATGGCAAAAATGATGCAACGGATGAAAAGTATGATGCCAAATGGCTTTCCATCGATGTAATACCATTTATCAAAATTAACGCCACAAATGGGAGTGGGGATGTTCACAAGCAAACCGGATGTTTCAGGGATGAAACATCCGAGCCTACAGGGACGTATTAACGGCGTGTTTGCGGCTGAACCTCCCCGCTCCCATATAATGTAGAGATCATATAATCTGCTATTTGCTCTGCGGCATCTGTGTTTGCCAAATTGCGTGCCATAATAGCCATATTAAACAGCTTGTTTTTGTTAATAGACAATTCTGACAACAATAGTGTCAGCCTAGCAGGCTTAAATTCATGTTGCGGTATGACGATAGCCGCATGATGATCTGCCAACCAAGCTGCGTTTTTAGCCTGATGATTGTCTATTGCATGAGGATAAGGCACTAAAATACTGGCCAACCCTACAGCAGCAATTTCTGCAACCGTTAAAGCTCCGGATCTGCAAATAACCAAATCTGCCCAAGCATAAGCTGCTGCCATATCA
>JACCDN010093564.1_pt1 | contig 13995 bp, 10 predicted proteins | sample 7441691 | NCBI WGS metagenome assembly JACCDN01 (sample SAMN15323439, study PRJNA562643) | freshwater metagenome | isolation source: river surface water | place: USA:Blue River Watershed | collected 2017-08-16
CTATTATTGGTGTTCATTTTTTAGCATATCCTACTGATTCTACTAGATGTGCTGAACGTGAAGCACAAGCTACTATTATTAGAAGTCAAGTTGATAAGTATTTAGATTTAGGTAATGAAGTTATTGTTATGGGTGATTTTAATGATTTTGATGAAAAATATAGTGATGCAAATAATAATATGCCTATATCAAAAGTTGTTGATATTATTAGAGGTAATGAATTATATACTGCTACATCATTTATTGAAAAATCAGAACGTAAAACTGATTGGTGGGATAAAAATTCTGATTGTACTAGTGTTTCTACTGAATTTTCAATGATTGACCATATACTTATGACTCCATATTTATATAATCATATTAAAGATGTATGGATTTATACATATCCTGAATATTGCGGAACATATAATTCAGACCATTATCCACTTATTGTTGATTTTGATTTTTAAATTATATAACTATATAACTATATAAAAATAAATTATCTAAATAAAATTAATAAATGGGGTTATATAATTTATTAACTTTATTACTTACTTTATCTGTTACTACAATTAATGCAATTAGCATAACTAATAATATAAATACTAATAATATAAATACAAATATAAATGCAAATACTTATAATGTTCTTGCATTATCTGGTGGCGGTTCCTTCGGAGCTGTTGAAATTGGAATATTAGACAAAATTAATTCAATGGAAAATAAAAAATATGATGTCTATACAGGAATTAGTGCTGGTGGTTTAAATGTTGGTTTTCTTTCTCATTTTGATAATTTAAATTTAGGACTTTATGAAGTTAAAAATATATATACTGAACTTAAAAATAGAAATGTTTTTGAAATACTTCCTAACACTAATGTTAGTTTATTAAATACTGAACCACTTAGAAAAACTATTACTAAAACATTATCTAAATTAGGTTCTACAAATCAAGCAACATTAATTGGTTCTACAAATTTAAATACTGCTCATTTAGATATTTATGAATATCATAAACTAAATAATGAACAACAAATTAATTTATTAATGGCAACTAGTGCTATTCCTGTTGTTTTTCCTCCAATTAAATTTAATAATTATTTATATGTTGATGGTGGAGAAATGTTTAATGAAATTATTACAGATATTACATCTGATAAATTTATTAATGTAACATTTATTACACCTAGTAATGGAATTAAACCTAATTATAATATTGTTACATTTAAAGATATTGTAAAACGTAATATTGATATTGTTACTAGTACATTTAATAATCAAATCTATAAAGCAAATGTAAATTGTGAAAAACCAAGAGGTGTTATATATATGTGGTATTGTGATTCTAGTACTTTATCAGGTTATTCATCATTAGATTTTAATTATGGTGATGAATTAATTAAAATAGGTTATGATAATGCAAAATATGATGTTTATAATTTATGTTAATTATTTTTATGTTGATAATTTATTTTTAAGTTTATAACAATACAAATTTAATTGGATAAATCAAATAGAATAAATTAAATAAATGAAATTAATAAGATTTAATAAAAACTTCATTTGTTTTTACTTCTGGATTTTTTGAATTAATAGAGCGTTTACAAGATATTATTTTAATACTATATTTTTTATCAGTAAAACTATTTTTAACTAAATCTACATCTGCATTGCTCATCAAAAATTTATATTTTTTACATAATGAAAATAATAATTCATGTTGTTCTAGATTAAATCCACCTGCAGTATAACCAACAAATGATTTATCATTTTCTGGTGCATATGGAGGGTCTAAATATATAAAATCATTAGTATTTATATTAGTAAATGATTTAGAAAAATCAGAATGAATAAAATTAACATTTTTAATTAATTTAGATATTGTATAAATATGGTCATCATTTATAATTTCAGGATTATTATAATGTCCAAATGGAACATTAAATCCATTAGGTCCTTCTCTATATACACCACGAAAACAAGTTTTATTTAAGAAAATAAAATATGCTGTTCCTAATGGTGAATTTTTTTCTTTTTTATTTAACTTATTAAAACTACTTCTAATCCAATAATAAAATGATTCTTGTGATGATTTAGCTTCTGTTAATGTTTTAGGTTTTCTATTAATTTCAGTTCCTTTTAAATCAGTAAATATACAAATAATTTTTTTAATTTCTGTTAAAACATCATTTGGTTTTTTCTGTATATTTTTATATAAATTTATTAATGCTTCATTAATATCATAAGCATTAATACTACCATTTAATTTTATTTTTTTTGCTTCAACGTTTTGTAATAAAGCTAATAAAACACTACCACCACCTAAAAATAGTTCATGATAATTATTTATTTCAGTTGGAAAATTTTCAATAACTTGGTTTATAATTTGTGTTTTACCACCTACCCATTTAATAATTGGTTTTATATAATTAATTTCAGGTTTTATATTATTAATTTCAGGTTCATCTATAATTTGAATTAATTTATTTTCAAGAAGTTCAATAAGTTGACTTTTATTTTTAGAAGAGCATCCAGATATATTTAAGTTTTTACATTTTAATAATAAATCATCTTTACTTAATTTTTTTATATCATCCATATTATATTTAATATTATTAAATTAATTATATTAAATTCAATTTTTATGAGTTTAATTTTATTATGTTTTTTATGTTTTATGTTTTTTATGTTTTATGTAGATAATAATAAAGATATATCATTAGTAATTTTATCTTGATTATTAAATAATATTAGTTTTATTTCACTAATTTTATAGTGTTTATAATTTTGGTGTTCTTTTCCTTCAATATCTGTAAATTTTTCGTCATTGTATTGAATTCTATTGACAAAATCTTCAATACAATTTTTAGTTTTTTCATCAATTTTATTTTTTTCAAGTAAATCATTATAAATTACTTCTAAATCAAATAATTTGCCATCTACAAGGGAATTCATTATTTCTGATTTAGTTCCTAAAACAAAACAACCTTTTACATCATCATATTTATACATATAATTGTCTTTCATATTAGTTAAAATAACGTTTTTGAACTGATTATATTTACCACAATGAACAATTTCAATTAGTTTTTCTAAACAACCATATTTAGAATTCATAATTAATTTTTTTTCATTATTAGTTAATATATCAGTTATTTCTTCTTTTCCAAATCCAACTAATTGAAAATTATTTTGAATATTTTGTATATTATTTATATTTTGTGTATTATGAGAATTTACTGTTGAATTTTTAATACGATTATTATGTTTTAATAACATTTTATTTAGTTTATTTAAAGTAATATTATCAACTTTATCTGCTTGTTGTAGTTTTAATTTTAATTGTAATATTCTAGCCTCTTCTTTTTTTAGTATAATTTCTAATTCTTTTTGTTTATTTTCTTTATCTAATTTTTCATTCTCTAATTTTATCTGTTCTAATTCAATATTTTCTTTAGATAAAAATTTAGGTTCACATACTTTCTTTTGATGTTCATATTTATTTTGTTTAGATTTAAATATTTTATTACAATATTTACAATTTAATGTTCCGCTACTATCTTTTATTTTTCCGTTACTTTTACATAAAAAACCGTTACTTACCGCTACCGTATCAGTATTATTTTTATTATTATTTTGATGAAATTTTTTATTGTGATTACATAAACTACTTTGACTAGCATAATCTTTATTACATATATTACAACTATACATCACGTGTAAATTCACTTTATCTGTCATATATACTATATAAGAAATATTATCCTTAAGTAATTTTTATAAAGTGAATTATAGTGAAAAAAATGAATTCACTTTTTTTGATATGGGAGGGAGAGAGCGCCTTGAAAATATCCAGTAAAAATTTTTATAAATAAAATTTAATTAATTTATAAATAATATTTAATTAAAATAATAATTATCTTTAAGTTTATTTAGTTCTTTTTCTTCTTTTGATAATTCATCTGCATATTTAGCAAATGTATGTTTCACTAAATTTATTTCTAATTCAGGTAATCTAGGAATGCCTTCATAATATCTATGTTTATATAAAAAATCAACTTGAAATTCTAATGGATATAGATGTGCTAATGATGATTTAGGATTAGTTGTTAATTTAGCTAAAGGTTTTGGTAATAAAAATGATGATTGAGGAGGTAATATAACTAATAATTGTTCATAAGGTGTAATAGGATTAGTTTTTTTAAAAGTAACTTCATTCATATTAATTAAATATTCATTAATATCTGATAAAAATGGTGGATAATCATATGGATAAAACCAATCCCAATTAATATTTGTATCAAAATAATAGTTAGTCACCCATCTAATACCTGTTAAATATTGTTTAACCATTTCTTTAACAAAATCTTCAATATCATCTTGTTCAACACCAAAGTAATGATTATAATATTTAAATCTATAATATGAATCAACACCAAGTCCAATAGGGTCTTCAACTTTAAATAATACATTTTCTATTTTAAACATTTCTCTATCATATGGGTCATCACTTTGACACTTAGCATATCTACGATGATTCATATTTTCAATAAGAATACTTTCTTCTTCAACTGATACTTTTTCAATAAATTTAGTTAAAAATTTTTGATTAATACTAGGTATTTTAGTAGAACAATCTAATAAATATTCTAATGTTTCATTATATGTTTCACTATATTTTTTAATCATATGTTCAATACCTTTTTTACCAATATCTAATGCATATAAATGTGGTAAAAAGTCATTACCTAAAAAATAACATAAAAATATAAAATCATTAGATATTTTATCCTTATCAATTAAATCTAATGAAAATGATTCAGCAATAGATTCTTTTAATAACGAAATTGATACATAATTTAAAACATCTTTTGATAATTTATTATCAAACTCTTGAGCTTCTCTTAATAAAAAGACATCATTTAAATTAGTAACTAACATTAAAAATATTAAATCAGCATCTAAACCATATGTTACATATGAATTATCAATATTTTTATTTTTATTTTCTTTAATAAAATCAAGTAATTTATGTTCTCCTTCACCTGGAGTATTTGCACTTGAATAAATTATTTTAAATTTTTTATTTTGTTCTAACCTTGACCATTCTAAAATTTTATTATGTATTTTATTCATAAATGGTGTTCCTGGACTGATAGCACTATTTGACCAATATGTACCAATTTCACGTCCATATTTTTCTTTTATTTTATCAAATAATGCTTTATCATGTACTGACCTAAATCTTCGTTGACGTTGTTGTTTCATTTTAGCTGCACAAACAGGACCATCAATGGCTATATATATTCCTTTTTGAGGTTCAACATAATTAATTATTTTTTCTATATATTCAATAACAGCATTGACCATTTTTTTTTCTAATGTTTCCATATTAGATGTTTGTTCTTCTGCTAATACTTTAAAACATGTAGGATGTATTAAACAATTAGTATCTATTAATAACCAGTCTAACTTCTTAGTTTGTTTTTGAAAAACAATATCTTTATTTTTATATTTTCTTAATAACCATGCAAAAAACTTTGGTACGCCCATAAAATAATTAGTAACTATACTTTAAATAATTACTAATTCATCTTTTTTCAAATGGTATAATATATTTATTAAATTTAGTTATCATTCTATCTCTGTCATTACAAACAAATTTACAATCCATTGAATGAGTTATACTATTACAATCACAAACTTCACCTTTACTTGTATGTTGTATTGTTTCTAAGTATTTATTTAAATAAAACTTTTTCTCATCAATAAAAGAATCAATTGTTTGATGATAATATAATAATTCAAATTTATATTCTGATATTTTTGGTTTTCTAACTACATAGTATTTTGATGTTTCTTCTAAATTTTTAAAAAAATCAGTTTCTTGTTCTTTAAAATCAATATCAGATATTGGTATAAAACCATTGTGTTTACCATTTACATATTTTATAAAACTAATTTTTATAATATTTTTATTATACATATTTTCTTCTGGACTTAATATTGATATTGCTGGCAAAATTAAAAAATTATTAATATATATATTAATAATACCAGCAAATTGTTCTGCCATATTTTTCACATATAATTTATTATATGTGTCATTACATAAAACTAATATATCAATATCATCTGATAAAATATTTAATTTCATATTATATTTTGAAATTAGCATTTGTATAGCTTTACCACCTTTTAATACAAATTTTATATTATTTCCAGATTGTTTTAATTTGTAATTTAAAATTCCAATTAATATTATTATAAAATTACAAATAAATCGATAATAATTAAAATTTATATCGTGTTTAAGTACTTCTGTATAATCATTATATATATTTGAAAATAATAGTTTAATAGATTTATTAATTAAATCATTTGACATTATAATACTTAAATATTCTTTATCAGTTTCTGACAAAATCTCCCATAAATTAACTTGTGGTAATTTTAAAAATTCAGCGTGTTCTTGAGATAATGATGATGATACTTCTTTTTTTAAATTAAATATAGTATTTAATTCATCAGAAAATTCAGTATCTGAATTAGTACTTGGTTCAATATTTAATTTAATATCTTCTTTACTCATTTGTTTATTTTCATTATTAATTTTATTACTTTCAATTTTATAGTTATTTGATTCAATATCTTCTTCACTCATTTGTTTATTTTCTTTTTTTATTCTTTTAGTTTCTATTTGTAATAGTCTTTTTTGTTCCTTTTCTTCAAGTATTAATTGTCTTTTTTGTTCCATTTCTTGTTTTTCTTTTTCCTTTTTTTTAAGAATTAATTGTTCTTTTCTTTCTTTTTCAAGTATTAATTGTTTTTCTTTTTCAAGCATTAATTGATGTTCCTTTTTAAGCATTAGTTGTTGTTTATTTGCTTTTTTTATAATTGCTTCATTTTTTTTTTGTTCTTCAAGTTCTTGTTGTTTTTTTATAGCTTCTTCTTTTTGTTTTTTTATAGCTTCTTCTTTTTGTTTTATAATTATTTCAAGAGATTGTATTTTAGAAATTGTTTCATTTAATTTAGATAAACATTCTGGATATTTTTTAAAAAAATCTATTTTATCATTTTCTTGTAATACTTTTACTTCATTTAAAATTGCTATAAGTTGTTTAGATGAAATATCATCACATGATTCATTAATATCACTAAAACTATTTAACCAGTCCATAATTTCTCTAATAATATTATATTCGTATGCTGGGTATATTTTTTTATTCGATTTATTTAAAATTAATGCTTTAATTTCATTCATTTTTAATGTAAAATTAATAAGATTAATATCACACCTGACACCACCTATTTGATTTTTTAATTCTAAGTATTTTTTTTTGTATTTTAAATATTTTTTTTGAAAAGACATATATAATATATAATATATATATATTTTAAAAATATATATTATTTATTTACTTTTATTATTTATTTACTTTTATTATTTATTTAACAATTAATTTGTCTATTTTATTTTCTAATCTTTCTACTTGATTTGAAATATGTTGATGCCATGGATTTAATATACATAATTGAACATATAAACTTGTTGAACTAATTAAAAAGCTAACATATGAAATTTTTGCCATTATTATTTAATATAAAATAAACTTTAAATATAATTTCTATAATAAATTAATTAAATGTATCGTATAGAAGATATAGATTATGTAAAAAAAAATATTGGTAAAATACAGGATGAAGCAATGCTTACATATAAACAAAATTATGAACCAACATTAACAGAAAGCAAATCTGTATATAATTATATTTTAGAATTTATAAAATCAAGAAAGAGAATAATTTATGGTGGTTGGGCACAAAATGAATTAATTAAAAGTAAAAATAAAGATGAAACTTTTTACAAAGAAATCGATATTGCTGATATAGAATTTTATTCTTATGAACCAATAAAAGATGCAGTTGAATTAGGAGATTTTTTAAAATCAAAAAATTTAAAATATATAAGTATACAAGGTGGTATTCATGACGGTACCTATAAAATATTTGTAAATTTTGTAAATTATTGTGATATTTCATATCTAGCTAAAAATATTTGTGATAAATGTTTAAAATTAGAATTAAATGGTTTATTATATGCTCATCCTATGTTTTTATATATTGATATTTTTCGTGTTTTTACAGACCCTTTAACATCGTATTGGAGATTAGACAAATCATTTAATAGATATTTAAAATTATATAGATATTATCCAAATACTGAACCATCTAATAAAAATTTTAAAATAAAAAAAACAGATAATGAAATAATAGATAAAGTTCGTAAAAATATTATTCATAATTCAAAATTAATAGTAATTGGTAAATATGCATATAATTATTATGTTCAAAAAGTTGATGATAAAAAAATAGATATTGATTATTATGAATTAATATCAACTAATTATATCGATGATGCTAAATATATATATAAAAAATTAGAAAAATTATTTCCAAATAATAAAATATCATATAAAAAATATTATCCATTTTTTGAATTTTTTGATAAAAGAACTGAATATTATTGCGATGATATATTAATATTAAAATTATATGGTAATAATAATAGGTGTATTGTTCATCATGAATCTACAAAAAAGAAATGTTTATTTGGTTCTTATCAATTAGTTTATTTATATTTATTATCAAATTATAATTATCATGTTATAAATAAAAATGAAATTGAAGAACATAATTATTTATTGATGATATATAATATAAATAAAGCTAAAATATCATATTTGGATAAACATAATAAAACTGTTCTTGATAAAACACCATTTGAAGAATTTATTATTAAATGTATAGGAACACCATATGATCCTATAAGAGAATCTAGACTTGATATGATGGAAAAACATAAAAAAGGTTTAAAAGGAAATTTTAGATATGAACCATCTGGAAATCCAGGTAAAATACCAGAATTTAAATTTTCAAATTCATCAGGTAATCAAGTTATTTAATTATTTAAATTATAATTATTAAAAAATAATTATAAAAAAAAATTTAGTTTAAAAAAAATATATAACTTAATATATATATATAATGTCTAAAGATTTTGTTTCTGAATCAGAATTCTTATTAAATTTAGCTGAAGAACAAGTTGATGTAAACAGTATGGTTGGTGGTAAAAAAGCCAAAAAATCATCCAAAAAAGGCTCTAAAAAAGGATCCAAAAAAGGATCCAAAAAAGGATCCAAAAAAGGATCCAAAAAAATGACTGGTGGTAAAAAAGGATCCAAAAAATCATCCAAAAAAGGATCTAAAAAATCATCTAAAAAATCATCCAAAAAAGGATCTAAAAAAGGATCTAAAAAAGGATCTAAAAAAGGATCTAAAATGACTGGTGGTAAAAAAGGATCTAAAAAATCATCTAAAAAATCATCCAAAAAAGGATCCAAAAAAGGTTCTAAAATGACTGGTGGTAAAAAAAGCTCCAAAAAATCATCCAAAAAAGGATCCAAAAAAGGATCTAAAAAATCATCCAAAAAAGGTTCTAAAAAAGGATCTAAAATGACTGGTGGTAAAAAAGGCTCTAAAAAAGGTTCCAAAAAAGGTTCTAAAAAAGGTTCTAAAAAATCATCCAAAAAAGGTTCCAAAAAAGGATCTAAAATGACTGGTGGTAAAAAAGGTTCCAAAAAAGGATCTAAAAAAGGTTCTAAAAAAGGTTCTAAAAAAGGTTCTAAAATGACTGGTGGTAAAAAAGGCTCCAAAAAAGGTTCTAAAAAATCATCCAAAAAAGGATCCAAAAAAGGTTCTAAAAAATCATCCAAAAAAGGATCCAAAAAAGGTTCTAAAATGACTGGTGGTAAAAAAGGATCCAAAAAAGGCTCCAAAAAAGGATCCAAAAAAGGATCCAAAAAAGGTTCTAAAAAAGGTTCTAAAATGACCGGTGGTAAAAAAGGCTCTAAAAAAGGCTCTAAAAAAGGATCCAAAAAAGGCTCTAAAAAAGGTGCCAAAAATATGAAAGGTGGATTTAACTGTTGTGATAGACCTGATTGGAGTTGCAAAACTATGGTAAATGGAGACATAACTTACTATTGTTGCAACTGTGGAGCAGGAAGATAAATTATAAGTTAATAATTTATTTTATAAATTACACCTTTAATAAATAATTTAAATAATTTAAATATTATTAATTTCTAAATTCTTATATTATGAATTTAGAAAATAATAATACAACAGAACAAAACTATAAAAAATCAGATAATATTGTATTAGAAGAAAATGGTAGAATTTTTCCAACTTGGATAATGCAAAATTTTAAAAAATTTTTATTACCTGAAATTATTCGTAAAGAAGGAGAGGACCCATGTAATGAAAAATTAGTTGATGATTTAACAACATATCAAAAATTCATTGGTTCATATTTAGATTATAGATCACCTTTTAAAGATTTATTAGTTTATCACGGTTTAGGTTCAGGTAAAACTGTAACAGCAATTAATGTATACAATGTATTATATAATTACACACCTAAATGGAATGTATTTTTAATAATGCCAGCAGCATTACATAAAGATCCTTGGTTAAAAGATTTATCAAAATGGTTATCAAAAGAAAATACTGAAGACCGTATGAAAAATCTTACATTTGTTCACTATGATTCACCATTTGCAGATAGAGAATTTTTAGAAAAAATAAAAAAAGCAGATAGTTCAAAACCATTTTTATTTATAATTGATGAAGTTCAAAGATTTATAACTAATGTATATAATAATGTTTCAAGTAAAAAAGGAAAAAGAGCTCAAGTAATTTATGATTATATTCAACAAGAAAAAAAAGAAAATAAAAATAATCGTATTATGTTATTATCAGCAACACCTGCAACTAATAATCCTTTTGAACTTGCATTAATATTTAATTTATTAAGACCTGGTGCTTTTCCCACAAGTGAAGCAATATTTAGTCAAATGTATATTTCATCATCCAATTTTGCATCATTAAATGAAGAAACAAAAAATCAATTTCAACGTCGTATAATGGGATTAGTTTCATATTATATTGGTGCAACACCTGATAAATATGCTTCAAAAGTAACACATTATAAAAATATTGTAATGGAATCATATCAAGAAGAAACATATAATTATTTAGAAGATATTGAAGAGAAAAAAGAAAAAATAAGTAGACAAATGTCAAGAGGTAAAGTAGGAGATGATAAAATGTCAACATATAGAGCATATACACGTCAAGCATGTAATTTTGTATTTCCAAATGTAAATGATAAAGTTAATGGTGAACAAAGACCAAGACCTGGTAAATTTAGAATAAAAGAAACTGAAGCAACATTTATAGAAGAAGCTAATGAAAAAAATAGTAAAGTTCATTTAATAAAAAAAAATAAAGAATTGGCAGATTATGTAAAAGCTATTAAATCATATGTAAATGAAACATTAGATTATTTTAAAGAGTTTCATCGTAAAGATAAAAATAATAAACATACAATGCAAGATGATATTAAAAATTTTAAAGAAAAATATAATTCTAGTTTTAGTACATTTTTAGAAAAATCTGAAAAAAAATCAACACTTTTTAAAGAATTATATAAATGTTCTCCAAAAATGATGACAATAATTTTTAATATATTAAAATCAAAAGGTCCTGTTTTAGTTTATTCAAATTATGTAGAAATGGAAGGATTACATATATTTAAAATTTATTTACAGTTTTTTGGTTTTATTGGATTAGAAAATGATGAACAATTTAATATATCAAAATTAGATGATAAATATGATTATGATTATTTTAGATATGTTGAATATCATGGTAGTATTGATAAAGAACAAAGAGAAATTAATAAAAAATTATTTAATGAAGAATTAAATAAACATGGTAAACTTGCAAAAATTATAATGATTTCACCAGCTGGTGCAGAAGGTATTAATTTATATTGTGTTAGACAAGTTCATATAATGGAACCTTTTTGGAATGAAGTAAGAATCGAACAAGTTATTGGAAGAGCTATTCGTCAATGTCATCATGCAAGATTACCAATGGATGAAAGAAAGGTTGATGTTTTTAGATATAAAATGGTTAGAAAAAATGGTAAAGAAACATCAGATGAAGTTATGGAAAATATTTCAAGAAAGAAAAATAATCTTTTAATATCTTTTATGGAAGCAATTAAAGAAGTTGCAATTGATTGTGAACTATTTAAAGCTCATAATATGATGAGTTCAAAATATAAATGTTTTCATTTTAATGAAGAATCACAATTTGATATGCCAATTGGTCCTGCATTTAATGATAAAAACGAGTATGACCAAAAAATTAATAATGGTTCTAATTCAAAAGATTCATCTATAATAAAAATACAAGTTAGAAAAATTAAAGGAGTTTATAAAACTTCTGATAGTTCATATTCTGAAGTTAAAAATTATTGGTATTATAATAAAACAAGAACTGTATATGATTATGAATTAAATTATCCTATTGGTAAAATAGAAATTGATGAAAATGGTAATGAAAATAAATTAGATGATGATACATATATTATTAGTCAATTAATTAATATACCATTATTTAAAATATATTAAATCAAATAATTAAAAAATATTAATATTTTTAATTATTTTATTTATTTAAGTTATTCAAGTTATTTAAGTTATTTAATTTATTTAAGTTTATTTGGTGAATATAATTTTGCTAAATGTTTAATATCAACTTTACCGCCAATTAAATTAGTTTGGGGCATTTGTTGCATTTGACCCATTTGTGGCATTTGCATATCTTGCATTTGTGGCATTTGCATATCTTGCATTTGTGGCATTTGCATTTGTGGCATTTGCATACCTTGCATTTGCATACCAGGCATATATTGACTAGTAGGTTGTCCTAACATTTTACTAATACCATTAGGTGCAATAGGATATCCATGTTCATTAGTTTGGTCAAAATGATTAATCATATCTGCACTAATATTAGCATTATTCATAGGTTGTTGCATTCCCATCATTTGATTTACAGTCATAGGCATTTGCATTTGACCCATATGTCCCATTTGACCCATCATTTGTTCATTTAAAGGACCAGAATAATTATTCATATTATTCATATTTTGTTGAACACTAGATTCAGAATTTAAAAGATTTTTCATAAAATCAATATCGGAATCTTGATTATATTTAGAACTTTTTTTAGATTTTTTAGAACTTTTTTTAGAACTTTTTTTAGAAAGTTTTGCTAAATTTCTAATCCCAGTCATCATATCTACTTTATTATTTGATTTAGGTTTTCCCATTATATAACTTTATAAAGAAAATTTATATTTTTTTTTTAATTTTTTAGTCAATAAAATCACAATTTTCATCATTATTTGGAAATGATTTTTTTTCTGATTTTTTTAAAGTATTTTTAATTTTATCTTGAGTTTCTAAAAATAGTATTTTATCATTTACTAAATTATTATTTATAACTATGTTTGTATCAAATTTTTTATACTTTTTTCTAATATCAACAATTTTACGTAAATTATCTAATTCATTTAAATGTAATCTATAATATTTAACTGATTCCCATGTTTCTTTTAATATTGGTAATATATCATTCATTAGTTTTCTATCTCTATCAATTGTAACATTATGTGATGATTCTAATTTCCAATATACTATTTTTTCATAATAATGTGTTTCTGCTAATTCTTTATAATTTTTTACAAAGTTATCCAATGTATTTATAACCCATGTATCATATTCTGTTTCATCCATGTTTAATTTAGGTGGATATAAAAATTTACTTTTCCATTCAATTGAATCACCATCAAATTCAGGTTCCCATTGTTTTGGTAAAAATTTTAATAATAATCCTTTTTTAATTAAATTATCTATTTGTATTTCTTCATCATTTGTACCAATTGTATGTCTTGTATCATTACACATATCAACTAAATAATCTTTTCTAGATTTATATTCAACTAATTTACATTGCCAAAAATCACATTTTTCTAAATCACAACATTCTAATTGTTGTTGAACCTGTAAGTAATAATAATAAGGACAAATATGTCC
>JACCDN010723053.1_pt1 | contig 13992 bp, 13 predicted proteins | sample 7441691 | NCBI WGS metagenome assembly JACCDN01 (sample SAMN15323439, study PRJNA562643) | freshwater metagenome | isolation source: river surface water | place: USA:Blue River Watershed | collected 2017-08-16
CAGCTGGTCGGTGACGACCTGTTCGTGACCAACCCCGCACGCCTCGCCGACGGAATCGCACGCAACACCGCGAACTCGATCCTCGTCAAGGTCAACCAGATTGGTACCCTCACCGAAACCCTCGATGCTGTGTCCAAGGCGCAGCGCGTGGGTTACACCGCAGTACTGTCGCACCGTTCCGGTGAAACCGAAGACACCACAATCGCCGACCTTGCCGTGGCCACGAACTGTGGCCAGATCAAGACCGGTGCTCCCGCACGCAGCGAACGTGTTGCCAAGTACAACCAGCTGCTGCGCATCGAAGAAGAACTCGCTGACGCCGCCGTGTACGCCGGCCGCAGTGCGTTCCCTCGCTTCACCGCGTAATCGAACGCTGAACGTCAGGACCCGAGGCTTCGGCCTCGGGTCCTCTCATTTTTTGCGCCGGCACTTGTTACCCTTGAAAGGTGAACTCGTCGAGACAAGCCAAAACCCCTCAGTGGGCGCTGTCTCTCGAGAGCAGTTTTGTGTGGCTCGTCGGAGTCGGTTTGGCCATTTTGGCTGTAATCACACTGTTCGAACCGGTCAGTATCTGGTTTGAACAGCGCGCTCGAATTTCGGAACTCCAACAGCAGGTGACCGCCGACACCGAAGCCCTCGCGGAAATTCGTGCCAACATCGAGCGATGGAGCGACCCGGCATACATCGAGGCCCAAGCCCGTCAGCGCCTGCTGTACGTGTACCCGGGAGACATCTCGTACCTCATCGTCAACGATGTCACCGTCGACGAAATTGACCGCACGGTTGCCCCCAAGACCGTCGGTGCCACAGAAATTAATTGGGTAGATGCGCTGGTTGGCTCGTATGCGGCCGCAGCGGTGGGAGAAAACTAATGACCTGGGATGCCGCAACTGAACGCGACCTCGAAATCTGTGCACTGCAACTGGGGCGGCCCATGCGGGACGTGTTGGGAATTGGTGCACGCTGTGTGTGTGGTGCACCGACCGTCGTCGTCACAAAACCCCGACTCAGCCACGGCGAACCGTTCCCCACGATTTTCTATTTGACCCACCCGGGCGCCACCGCGGCGCTCAGCACCCTCGAGGCCAATGGGTACATGGCCCGAATGCAGGAACAGCTGACACTCGACCCCGAGTTCGCCGCTGCCTATACCGCTGCACATCAGGCGTACCTGGACGTGCGCGAATCGATCGCCCACGTCGAAGAAATTGACGGAATCAGCGCCGGCGGCATGCCGACCCGTGTGAAGTGCTTGCACGCCCTCGCCGCCCACTCGCTCGCCGCAGGACCCGGTGTCAACCCTGTCGGTGACGCCGCCCTCGCCGACTGCGCGTGGACCCCCACAGTCTGCGTATGCGCTCCCGACGCACGCGGCTAACAACCGCCCTCGCCGTCGCTGCGGCAGCCGTCATCGCGGCACCCAGTGCGGCATCGGCCGACGTGTATCGGGACGCCGAATGGTGGATCGTCGACTACGGAATTTCTGAAGCGTGGAAAACTACCCGCGGTGAAGGCGTCACCATCGCAGTACTCGACACCGGCATCGACGGCGACCACCCCGACCTGCACGGCGCTGTTGTCGGCGGAGCCGACATGACTGGCGAGGGCTCCCCCGATGGTCAAAAGCCGTTAGGGCTCGACGGAGAACACGGCACAATGGTGGCGTCTCTGCTCGCAGGACGGCCCGCGGGCAGCACGGGCGTCCTGGGCGTGGCGCCCGCCTCGAAAATCCTCAGCGTGTCCATGTCCTTCGAGCTCATCGACTCGGTTCCCAGTGACCAACAAATCGCCAACGGAATCCGATGGTCCGTCGACCACGGTGCCGACATCATCGTCATGTCCTTTACCCGCAACACCCTGGGGTGGCCGACAACTTGGGATGACGCCTTCCGCTATGCCGCAGACAACGACGTGCTGATCGTTGCCGCGACCGGAAACCGGGCCAGCGGAACCGATGTCGTGGGTGCGCCCGCAACCATCCCCGGGGTGCTCGTCGTCGCCGGGGCTACGCACGGCGGTTCGATCAGCAACTATTCCAGCGCCCAGGGCGTGACGGTAGCGGTGGCTGCCGCCAGCGAAGGGTTGGTAGGAAGCGTGCCGGGCGGCGCTCGTCGGTTCTGGACGGGAACCAGCGGCGCGGCACCGATTGTTGCGGGCATTGCGGCGCTCGTCATGTCCGCTCATCCCGATCTGGATGTCCCGAACGTAATCAACCGCATCATCTCCACGGCACACGCCGTGGGCTCCGACCCCCCGACCGTGCAGGCAGGATACGGAATAGTCGACGCTGAGGCTGCCGTCAACGCCTCAGTTCCGTCCGTCGTCGCCAACCCCTTGGGTGACCTGGGGGAGTGGATAGAGCAACACCGAGAGACGCCGTGGCAGAGTCGCGATGTGCTGCTGCCCTCGGCAATCGATGCGACCCCATCACCCGCGCCCGCCGGTGATGCGGCGCACCAGAATCGTGCCACCGCTGACGAGAGCTGGCGCTCGCTGTGGCTTCCCGTCACACTGTGGTCCAGCCTCGCTGCAATTTTGGGCGCCATCGCCACCTTTATTACCGTCCGAATCCGCGCACTCCGCCGAGCCACTGGCACGAAAGACCCACACAACACGCTAAATTAGAGTGTCCACTCGAAACTCACAGGAGTATTTTTCGTGCCCAAGATTCTTATCGTCGGCGGAGGCTACGCCGGCTTCTACACGGCGTTCACCCTTCAGAAGCACCTTCGTTCCGGCGAAGCAGAGGTCACCCTCGTTGACCCGCTTCCCTACATGACCTACCAGCCCTTCCTCCCCGAAGTTGCTGCCGGAAACATCGAACCCCGCCACGTCATCGTGCCGCTGCGTCGCCACCTGAAGAAGACCAACATCGTCACCGGTCGTGTCGTGTCGGTCGACCACAAGAAGAAGACCGCCACCATCCAGCCTGCCGCTGGCGCCGAATACACCTACGCGTACGACCAGATCGTCCTCGCTGCTGGTTCGGTATCGCGCACCTTCCCCATCCCCGGTGTCGCTGACGAAGCCATCGGCATGAAGTCGATCGAAGAAGCCGTTGCCGTGCGCGACCGCCTCATCGACAACTTCGCCAAGGCCGCAAACCTGCCCGCTGGCCCCCAGCGTGACCGCCTGCTGACCGTTACCGTCGTCGGTGGTGGCTTCGCCGGCATCGAGACCTTCGCCGAACTGCGTTCGCTCGCATCGTCGCTGCTGAAGGACTACCCCAACCTCACCATCGATGACACCCACTTCCACCTCATCGAGGCAATGGGTCGCATCATGCCCGAGGTTTCGCTCGAGACCTCGCATTGGGTGCTCAACAACCTTGCAGAGCGTCAGGCCACCGTTCACCTCGACACCCAGCTGCAGAGCGCTGTTGGTGGAAAGATCGAACTCTCGACCGGTGAAAGCTTCGAGTCGGACCTCATCGTCTGGACCGCCGGTGTTATGGCGAACCCCGTTGTTCGCGCCACCGACTTCCCCATCGAAGAGCGTGGCCGCATTCGTGCACAGGCCGACCTGCGCATCGTGACCGAAGACGGCAAGGTCGTCGACGGCGCATGGGCTGCTGGTGACAACTCGGCTGTTCCTGACCTCACCGGTGGTGGCGTGGGTGGCATGTGTGTCCCCAACGCTCAGCACGCTGTCCGCCAGGCCAAGCGCCTGTCGAAGAACATTGTTGCCGTCCTGCGTGGCGAGGAGCCTGTGGACTACATCCACAAGAACCTCGGCGCTGTTGCCGGCCTCGGTATCGGCTATGGCGTTTTCCAGTCGGGCAAGATCTCGGTCAAGGGCTTCCTTGCGTGGGGCATGCACCGCGGTTACCACGGTCTGGCAATGCCCATGTGGGAGCGCAAGCTTCGCGTATTCGGTGACTGGGTACTCCAGTTCTTCGTGGGTCGCGACACCGCAACCATCTCGGCACGCGAGACTCCTCGTGACTACTTCGCAGCCTACGCATCGCGTCCTGCCGCAGCTCCTGCTGCTGCGGCTGCGAAGCCTGCTGCGAAGAAGGCTCCGGCCAAGGCTGCTGCAAAGCCTGCAGCTAAGGCTCCCGCGAAGGCTGCTGCAAAGCCTGCAGCTAAGGCGCCCGCGAAGGCTGCTGCGAAGCCTGCAGCTAAGGCTCCCGCGAAGGCTGCTGCAAAGCCCGTCGCAAAGGCTCCCGCGAAGGCTGCTGCGAAGCCCGCAGCTAAGGCGCCCGCGAAGGCTGCTGCAAAGCCTGCAGCAAAGAAGCCCGCAGCCAAGTAGTTAGGTCACTCAGCGCCTCGAGTTCGCTCGGGGCGCTGAGTGCTTTCTCGATAGGCTGAACACAACGCCCCAATAGCCCAACCGGCAGAGGCAGACGACTTAAAATCGTCACAGTCAGGGTTCGAATCCCTGTTGGGGCACAACATACGCCGTGGGCGAATCACAGGAAATTCATATCCTTTCGTGGTTACCATGAACACATGGAACCTACACTCGTCGTCTTGCTCGTCGTCGCCGGCCTTGTTGTTGTCGCCGGACTTTACCTCTGGAGCACCTACAACGGTCTCGTCACGCTTAACGTCCGTGTGGACGAGGCGTGGAGCGACATCACCGTTCAACTGAAGCGTCGCGCCGATCTGTTGCCGAACCTCATCGAGACAGTCAAGGGCTATGCGAAGCACGAGAAGGAAGTATTCGAGAACGTAACCCGGGCTCGTGCCGAAACCACCAGTGCGGGAAACCCCGCCGAAGCCGCGGCGGCCGAGGGCCACATGCAGGCGGCGTTGCGATCGATTTTTGCCGTAGCCGAGGCGTACCCCCAGCTGCAAGCCAACGGGAACTTCCAGCAGCTGCAGTCCGACATCACGGACACTGAGAACAAAATCCAGGCTTCACGTCGTTTCTACAACGGTGGGGTCCGCGAGTTCAACACCAAGATTCTGGTCTTCCCCAACAACATGTTCGCCGGGATGCTGGGCTTCTCGAAGCGTGATTTTTTCGAGGTGGAAAACCCCGACGCCATCGCAGAACCCCCGAAGGTCCAGTTCTAACACGCGATGTACAGTGCGATTGCCGCGAACAAGCGGAACACCATCCTGATCGTCGGGTTCTTTATCGTTCTCGTTGCGGCCCTGGGGTGGATAATTTCGTTCAGCATGGGCGACGGATCGTGGAGCATCACCATTGCGACGGTGGTGGGGGCCGGTCTATACGCCTGGTTCCAGTACTACAACGCCGATAAAATCGCTGTTGCGATGGCGGGTGCCGCCCAGATAACCGAACAGGATAACCCGCGTTTGTGGCGCACGGTCGAGAACCTCACCATCGCGACGGGCATGCCCATGCCCCGGGTTTACATCGTGACCGACCCCGCGCCCAACGCTTTTGCGTCAGGCCGCGACCCCGAACACGCGGTTGTCGCCGCGACAACGGGACTATTGGACATCATGACCGACGCAGAGCTCGAGGGCGTGATGGCTCACGAGCTGGGTCACGTCCGTAACTATGACATTCGTGTCAGCACCATTGTGTTCGGCTTGGTTGTCGCCGTTGGTTTCATCAGCGATATCTTTATGCGCATCGCGTTCTGGGGTGGCGGAAACCGTCGCAACGACGACAACAACAATGGCGGCGCCGCGATCATGATGGTGCTGGGTCTCGTTGCCATGATTTTGGCACCCATCCTGTCCGCGTTGATTCAGGCGGCGGTGTCGCGTCAGCGTGAGTACCTCGCCGACGCCACTGGTGCGATGACCACCCGTAACCCGGACGGTCTGGCCAGCGCGTTGCACAAGCTCGGCGAATACTCGTCGCCACTGCGCAAACAGTCGGGCTCGATGGCACACTTGTGGATTTCCGACCCCATGAAGCCGGGAGTTTTTGACCGCATGTTTGCCACCCACCCCCCGATTCCCGACCGCATTCGTCGCCTGCTGGACATCGGCGGAAAGTTCTAGGACAACACGTCGCGCAATTCCGCGCTGGCGTCGCCCCACTCTTCGACCGTGATTGATTCGAGGCCACGCCATTCGGCGGCGGCGCGGACTGCATCGACGAGTCGGTCGCGGGCGTCCGTCGGGCGTTCGCGCTCCCAGTGGGCTGATTTGACGAACAGGGTGCGAGTTTTGCGGTCGGCTTTGAGGTCGACACGGGCGACGAGCTGTTCGTCCATCAGGACCGGAAGCGAGTAGTAGCCGTACTGGCGTTTGGCCGCGGGAACATAGATTTCGATTGTGTAGTCGAAGCCGAACAACCGCCGGGCGCGGTCACGGTTCCAGGTGACCGGATCAAAGGGGGTCAACAGGGTGTTTGCCGAAATCGCTGCGCCGACCGTGGTGTCGGGGGCCAAGAGTGCGGGATCCTTCCATCCGTCGACAGTCACCCGCTGCAGTTCACCAGCTTCGACCAATTCGTGAATCGCCGCTCGGGTGTCGCGTTTCGGCAGTCGGAAATAGTCGGCAATGTCGCTCTCGGTTCCCACGCCTAGTGCCGTCGAGGCACGCAGAACCAATTCGGAGATTGCGTCCTGTCGCGGGATTTCACGATCCAGAATCGCGGCGGGTAACACCATATCCGGGGCTGCGTACAGTCGCTGGAACCCACGGCGCCCTGCAGACACCAAAATTCCCGCGTCAAACATGTACTCCAATGCCCGTTTGGCGTCGCTCCAGCCCCACCAGGCGCCGGTGCGAGTGTTGCGATCGTGTTCGATGTCGCTCGCCGTGAGCGGGCCTTCTGCCTGCACCAGCGCCAACATTTCTGCGGCAAAGGCGCTGTGTTCCGCCAGCCATCCGCCCTCGGTGTGATGACGGTCACGGTATTCGGCCATCTTCCAACGCCATAACGGCCACGATTCGACGGGGATAAATGCGGCTACATGGGCCCAATATTCGATGTGGCTGGGGTGTTGGGCGTGTTCCAGCAGGATCGAATCCGCAACCGCAGTGTCATAGGCGCCCACGCGTGAGAACAGTGGAACGTAGTGGCTTCGCTCAAAGACGTTGACTGAATCCAATTGCAGCGCCTCAAGACCGGCAATCACGCTGGTGATGCCGCTCGCATTCGGCTTGGGACGAGGCCCCCCGAAGCCGTGCGCCGTCAACGCGATGCGTCGGGCATCGGCTATCGACAGTTCGGTCACGAGATTCACGCTATCGTTTCTGAAGGAGGAAATTGTGACATCACCGCATGCTGGGCCCAGTTTGGACGAATTCGAGGCCGCACGGGACATCGTGGCGCACGTTGCACAGAGCACGCCTCTGGAAGAATCCCGTTTTCTGTCCGAGGTGTTGGGCCACAACGTCTTCCTGAAGTGCGAAAATTTGCAGCGCACCGGTGCGTACAAGGTTCGCGGCGCGTACCACCGCATGTCGAAACTCACGGCCGAAGAAAAGGCTCGGGGAGTTGTCGCCGCATCTGCCGGTAACCACGCTCAGGGTGTGGCTCTCGCTGCGGCCGAGCTGGGAATCAAGGCCACAATTTTCATGCCCATGGGCGTCGCATTGCCGAAACTGCAAGCCACTCGTGGTTATGGCGCAGAGGTTGTGTTGCGTGGCGTCGTGTTCCAGGAATCCTTGGCCGCAGCCACTGAGTTCGCCGAAAAATCGGGTGCCGTATTCATCCCTCCCTATGCCGATCACGAGGTCATTGCCGGCCAGGGAACCGTGGGTCTTGAAATCCTGGACGAATGCCCCGACGTGCAGACAGTGGTTGTTCCCATCGGCGGTGGGGGACTGATCGCCGGTGTGGCCAGTGCGATGAAGCAGAAGGCGGCGCTGTCGGGACGGACCCTGCGCGTGATTGGCGTTCAAGCAAAAAACGCTGCAGCTTATCCCGCATCGTTGTCGGCCGGAGAGCCCGTCAACATTGACGTCAAACCCACTATTGCCGACGGCATCGCCGTATCGCGGCCCGGTGACATCAACTTTGACATTGTCCGCGAATTTGTGGACGAAGTCGTCACCGTCAGCGACGATGACATCGCCCGCGCCATCCTGATGCTGCTGGAACGCGCAAAAATGGTGGTCGAGCCCGCCGGTGCAGCCGGTGTCGCCGCAGTTCTGACGGGTCAGGTCGTCGCCGATGGCACCACTGTCATCCTGTTGTCGGGCGGAAACATCGACCCCATGATCATGGAGCGAGTGATTTCTCGTGGTCTTGTCGCTTCGGGGCGCTACCTGCGCATCCGCATTCCCCTGCCCGACCGGCCCGGTCAGCTGGCTCGTACCTCGGAAATCGTCGCCGGCCAAAACGCCAACGTCGTCGAGGTTCTGCACACCCGTCACGGTTCGGGACTGGGAATCGCCGAAGTTGAACTCGAAGTCCACATCGAAACTCGTGGCCCCGAGCACGCTGAACAGGTTCTCGACGCGTTGCGCGCCGAGGGTTACAACCCTCGCATTGACTACTAGCAACGACGCTTTTCTCAGTCTCCATCCGGTTTGTCGCAATATTGACACCGGATTCCAGGTTTCGGTTTAGGAACACACAACAGATCCGTACGTGCATGCGGACTTGATCGATGTGTTAAATTGTGGCAATTTTTATTCCGAGCCTTGCGGCGTATTAAGTGAATTTAGATTTGATTTTCTTGTTGATGCCCTGGAATGTATGCGATAGATTTTAGTTACGCAATTATTTATTGACTAGAAACGGGGTTCGTGTTGGCTGTTTCAGGAATCACCGTATGGACATTTTCACTAGCTTTTTGTGTGTTGTCATCGAGCTGGGCACAAACTGCGAGCGCGATTAACCTGTCCGCAGCAAGCGAACCTGCTGCGGAAACGATCGAAAACACTTCACTCCTGACTGAGCGAGCCCCTGTCATTCGTGATGAATTCACCGTAACTAGCCGGCGTCAAGACGGTTCGTTTTTGACAATGATTTCATCAGTGCCAATTTCAGTCGCTTCGGAGGGTTCGTGGGTTCCTGTCGAAACCGCCATCGAAAAAGTAGGTGAAGGTTATTTCGTCGAAAACAACCCACTCTCTCCTGAATTTGGGACAAGAAGTAGTGATTCGGAACTGTTCACGGTTTCTGATGAAGACGTGTCGGTCACGTATTCTCTCGAGGGCTCGAGTGATGTTGTTGGTGTGGTTGAAGGCACAACTGCTCAAACACCGAGAAGTGAGATTACATATAGAAATATCGCTCCTGGGGCGGATTTGCAGTACGAAGTTTCTGGTTCGTCTGTGAAGGAATCGATAGTGTTGAGGGAATACACTCCCAATCTGCCAAACACGTGGAAGTGGCATATGACGCTGGAAGGCTTAACTCCAGTTATTGACGAGTTTGGCGATGTGCTATTCCTTGATTCCAGTAGGAAGGTCCGATTTCACACGCCAGCCCCATTGATGTGGGATTCTTCTGGATTAGATGGAATTAGGGAATCAGCTGAGCACACCGTTGATCTCACAATTGAGCATGTTGGTGGGAAAATTTGGTTAATGAGTCTTTCAGCAAACCGCTTATGGCTCGACTCTCCGGACCGACAATATCCGGTGTTTGTTGATCCCACAATTTCTCTTGGGGATTCCACGCTTCGGGCATACAAATCTGATGGCATGACCCGGTCGGATTATGTACATGTGGGAAACACGCGCGAATCAAATTTGGATAAATATTGGAGAACCCTTGTCAAATTTGATTATTCGAAATTGTTTGGAAAAAGAATCCTGAAGGCAAGTCTCACTGGTTCGTATATTGCAGGCGTAGCGGCACTCAGAACAGGTTCGGTGAATGAATCTGGATGCGCCGGCTACGATTGCGTAGGAACAAAGCTCGCGAATTGGCCGATTGAATTTACGGGGCTTTCTAGCTCTGATTCGCTTACGCTAAAGCTGTCGGACTGGGTATCAGCACGAGAAGCTGGGCACGGACTTGTCTTGCGCGGCCAAGAAACACCTGGCCTCTATAGCTATAAGGCATTGAAGTCAAACTTGTATGTTGTATGGCAAGAATTTCCGCAGCCCAGTATTTTGAATCTAGAGCCTGAGGGCTCTCTCAGGGCAGGTGACCCGGTATTGCTTGGGTTTCCAGATTATTCCAGTACCGAAATTAGCTCCCGGTTGCTGTTTTTCGGAGGCGAGGGCGATACTGCTGGCGAGGTTGGCAAACTTTTTTACGCATCGGAATGGGTGATTGGAAAGACATTGGAAGTGGATCCGGGCGCGTTGATCCCTTCAAGACGATACGAACTTGTCGTTGAATCGACAGACCCCAGTGATGGAATATTTGGCTTGTCAAGCGTTCGCCGGAGTTCGCCGATCACATTGACCTACTTAGGTACTGCGTCTGAAATTCTGAAAGTAACAATGACGGAATCAATAATTGCTGAAGAGTTTGTGGCGACAGATCCACAGGGAATGCGAATCATGTTTTCAGCCCAAGTGTCGGACCCAGACCTAGAGTCACTTCAAATACATATCGAAGCGATTGTCGAATCGGATGGAAGATTTATTGATCTCAGTTGCGTAGCTTCGGTGCTTCACGACGGCACTGCAACGTGCTCGCCGGATTCCTTAGTTTCTATTGGTTCCACTGTCAGCTTCCGGGCAGAAGCTCTGGATCAGTCAAGTGCTGTGCGGTGGAGCGAAAAGAGCACTCAACAGGTGAGCTATCAGGTTCCAGATTCGAAGCCGGAAACGGTTCACGAATATTATTACAAGCAGCCTGAGCCGCTGTTATCAGCATGGCAAATTGTTAGCCCTATCGTTGGGGACGACGCGATTCTGACGCTAGCAAATCCTGATGTTTTCGGGCAATGGAGCGCTGCTTCCGGCATCAGCGCTATAGAGTACGCGTCGGAATTCGAAACGCGGAACGAAGTTCAGCCGTTAGTGAACAGCATCGTCACCTCTGTCGACATTAGCCATTTATTGAACGAAGAGGGTTTCCTTCAGAACAGTACCAACGCTAATGAATCGTGGGTTCCGCCCACAGCAATTTCGGCGTTGTTGCCGGACGAAGTGAGCATGGTGGCCGCCGACTCGAGGCTTGCTGCTAACACGAAGGTACCCCAAAGCACATGGGGCCCTCATTACGCGCAATTTAGTATTCAAAATCATACCGCTCCGAACGGCAAGAAATATATAAAATTTTTTGAGAGATATCAATGGGATGGAAGCAACGGTTCGATTGACTCGCTTCCAGGTCAGATGGGGCTGGAATTCCAACTGGATCTTTACAGCGAGGAACACGCGGCCGGGTATGCGGCACGCGGAATGTCCCCATTGCGTGGTCAAATCAGATGCCCACCGGACGCAAAGAGGTTCCCTGCGGCCATAAATTCGGGATGGACTTACGAGGTCTACGTCAAAACTTCCCAAGAAACACGTGTTGCAGGAAGCTTGGGCATTACGCACTATGCGGATGTGAACGATTATCTTGACGACTGCAACCGGAACAGTATTTCAGTCGGGATAGTTTATCCCTCTCAAATCCCGACGTATAACTCCAAGGGTGATCAGGCTATCTCAATAGTGTTGTATGCGCCGAAGGGGTTGGAGGCAAAATCACGCATTTCAGGCGGGGTTCAACCGGTGTCCCGAAGGGGCTGTTCGCTATCTCGAAACTGGACAGACTGCATGGGCCAGTTTGTGTGGGAATCGGTCGGTTTGGGCGAGAGAGTGACTTTGAATGTCTCCCGGCGACTCACAGCACCAGATCTCTGCTGGGTCACTGAAAATTATGGGCTCGTGCCTTCTCGAAAAATTAGTTGTGAGTGATTACTTTGTGGGATCGCTGAGGTAAGCGTGGCTGAGTTAAGAGATGCGCAACGCGAAGTATCCGATTCCGTGAAATTGTTATTCTGGCGCGCGGTTATGTGGACAGTTGTCGCTTTCACCATTGTGCAGTTCATCAAACTGGGGATGTACGGCATATGGTCCGAAGCCGGCTGTTTCGATATACCCTCGCTATTCGTAGGCTCGCCACCCGTCTTAGGAAACTACGAGGACTTTCCCTGGAACTCCGAGGATAAGGTGCGTCTGGGGTTCTGGTATGAGTGCATAAACCAGAACCCGGAACAAGGTGCCACCATAATTGTCGAACTCGTCAGGGTTCCCAGTTTTATTGCAATGAGCATATTGGTTGCGTGGTCGGCGGTGTCGCTAATAAATTGGTTTGCCCGCCGACGCATGGTTTTCACGGTTGCGCGGTTAGCGCGGCAGATAGTCGGCTACGCGGGTGTCGGTGTGCTGGTCGGGACCCAATTCTTGGTCACACCGCCATCTCGATGGGGCTTCATCGGTGCGGGCTGCCGGCAAGTCGTTTGGTATTTTGACCGGGAGGTCCCACCTGCGCAGAAACCAGAAGTTTGGTATTCAACCGATTCTTGCGAATACTCTCATAACGAGTACGTTTTGCACAAAATCGAATATTGGGATTCTGACTTGTCAAACGTCACGTTTGCGTTGCTAGTTCTAGGCGTGAGTTTGGTGCTGTACTCGATTGTTGCTACGCAGTTGGCTAAGCGTAAGCATGTGTCTAGCCGATAAAGGGCTCGATCGAGATGATCTCGACCGCTATTTCAGCTCCGTTGGGTGCCGTGAACGTGGTGGTGTCGCCGGGCTCGAGGCCCATGATGGCCTGACCCATGGGGGACTGTTCGCTGTACACGTCAAGGTCGGTGCCTGCGCCCATTTCACGTGAGCCCAGTACAAATTTTTCTTCGTCGCCGTGAATGTGGGCGGTGATTACGGTGCCGGGTGCGACACGGGAAGCGTCTACGGGTTCTGTGCCCACGTGTGCGTTCTTCAGCATGTCGGTCAGCTGGCGGATGCGCGCCTCGATGCGTCCCTGCTCTTCCTTCGCAGCGTGGTAGCCGCCGTTTTCTTTCAGGTCTCCTTCGGCGCGTGCTGCTTCGATGCGCCCTACGATTTCGGCGCGCTTGACGGTGGTCAGCTGCTCGAGTTCGAGAGCCAGACGGTCAAACGATTCCTGGTTAAGCCATTGGGCGGACATGGGGACTCCTTCAGAGTGAATTAGTCAAGGCTAGCCGAGAGCCCCACCGAGGCTCAAATTGGGTCAGGGGCGCCAGCAGTGGTCAACACCCGCGGCGGTGGGCGCGCCGACGGAGCGAATCTCCGTTGTGTAGCTCTGTGAGGTGTTTTCCGAGGCGGGGTGATGCTCGATGACCCACCCGATCACTCCGAAACCAGAATCGAGGGCTCGCAGAGCACAGGACACCGGTGTTCCCGCGGGTGCGGTCACTGTATAGGTCAGGGTTACCGAGTCGCCGACAATCTCCATCGAATTGTCGCGGGTCTCGAGCCCTGCATCGGGTGCTGCGTTGATGGACCAAATTCCCCACGGGAGAAAAATTCCTAACAACGCAGCAGAGATGAGCAGCACGGTTCGTCGGCTGATGGGGGCGCGGGTTCGCCCGTATCGGCTCCGCAGCGCCTCGTCCGTGGTGTGTGGTGTGTGAACCATGCCATCCCCTGAGTAATCTAGTTATAAGGCTACGCGAATCGGAGAACCCATGTTGACGACAACCCTGTTGATCGCGGTTGAGGAAATCGACCCCAACCAGGTAACCCCAGGCGTGGAAGGTTTCATTGCAACCGGACTGTTTGCTGTGGTGTCGTTGCTGTTGATCATTGACATGGTTCGTCGCATGCGTCGGGTGCGTTACCGCGAAGAGGCGCGTCAGAACATTGATGCCGAGGAAGCCGCAGCGGGCCTCATCGATTCGGTTAACAAGCAAACGGGCAACACCCCGTAGATCTGCCGAGTTGCGCCCCGGTTACGACAACGGGTTGAGGGCAATCAGAAGCACAGCGGTCCAGTGGCATAGGAATGCCACCACGGTGAACGAGTGGAAAACCTCGTGGAAACCGAACACACCTGGAATCGGGTTGGGCCGCTTCATTCCATACACGATTGCACCCACCGTATAGGCAAGCCCGCCCATCACGACCAGTATTGTCATCGCCGGGTTGGCGGCCCACAGGTCGGGCATGTACACAATCGACACCCAGCCGAGGATCAAGTACAACGGCACATAGACCCATCGGGGCG
>JACCDN010331715.1_pt1 | contig 13991 bp, 9 predicted proteins | sample 7441691 | NCBI WGS metagenome assembly JACCDN01 (sample SAMN15323439, study PRJNA562643) | freshwater metagenome | isolation source: river surface water | place: USA:Blue River Watershed | collected 2017-08-16
AGAAATGATGCACCGCGACAAGGTGGGTAACGTTTGGCAAGCTTGGAAACTGCCATAGGTAGTTATCAAATACTCCAGCCCCCAAATAGTATGGCTACAAAAAAAACAACAACCCCGACCGATGTAAAGTTACGCATTCGTTTGCGCGCGTACGAGAATAAAATCTTGGACGCATCGGTAAAGCAAATTATGGACATTGTGTTTCGGCATGACGCCCAGGTAAAGGGTCCTGTACCCTTACCAAATGAGATTAAGAAGTACACGGTGAATCGCTCAACCTTCGTCCACAAAGACGCACGCGAGCAATTTGAGGTTCGTGTACACAAGCGTCTGATTGATATCATCAATCCAGCGCCAAAACTTATCGAAGCCCTGACGAATATGAGTCTTCCCTCAGGTGTTGAGGCAGACATTCGCATGGCGTAAGTGAGGTTCAAAAATTCTCATTTAAAAACCAAAGTAAAATACAAAAAGCACCCGCAGAAATGTGGGTGTTTTTTGTATTTGCTTTATTACCAAGTTTTTATACAATCACGTACATATGTCTAAATCAGAATCATCATCAGAAGAATACGAAATATTTGAAAAGTCAGAGCGATCACTCCGTGAAGAGAAGATCTTGGCATTTTGGGACGACCAAGCAATTTTTAAAAAAACCCTTGAAAAAGATGCACCCAAAGGTGAATTCGTGTTCTATGAAGGCCCCCCAACTGCAAACGGTCGTCCGGGTATTCACCACGTGGAATCACGCGCCTTCAAAGACATTATTCCGCGTTACAAAACTATGCAGGGGTTTCATGTGCGTCGTAAGGGTGGCTGGGACACCCATGGCTTGCCCGTGGAATTGCAAGTAGAAAAGGAACTGGGACTGAATTCAAAAAGGCAGGTAGAAGAGTACGGCGTTGCTGCCTTTAATCAAAAGTGTAAAGAGAGTGTCTGGCGTTATATGGGCGAGTGGGAGGCTTTTTCGAAGCGCGTGGGGTATTGGGTTGATTTTAAAAATCCATACATTACCTATGAAAATGATTACATAGAATCACTCTGGAATGTTTTGAAAACAGTAGAAGAGAAAAAGTTGCTCTATAAAGATTATAAAGTTCTGCCTTGGTGTCCACGATGTGGTACGGCTCTCTCATCTCATGAACTTGCACAGGGTTATAAAGATGTAAAAGATTGGTCACTTTATGTAAAATTTCTAGTAAATAAAGAATATAAAATCAATGGGCAAGTTAAGCCGCTTTTTATATTGGCTTGGACAACAACACCATGGACCTTGCCGGGTAATATTGCTCTAGCAATTAACCCAACTATTGAATATGTGGTGGTTGATTGGGAAGATGGTTTTTATTTTGTTGCTAAAAATAGAATAAAGGAAGTTTTTGGTGGAGATCCCTTATTTACTGAGGCAAGTATTGAACAATTAACGTACGAGCCTGTATATCCATTCTTATCTGAGTTGGCATCTCAAGATGAAAATATTAAAAATGCTTTTTCTATCTACCCAGCCTCTTTTGTTACAGATCAAGATGGAACGGGAATTGTTCATACGGCAGTTATGTATGGACAAGATGATTTTGAACTAGGCACACAAGCTAATTTACCTAAAGTTCATACAGTTACTGAAACAGGGCATTTTGTGGCCGGAACAGATTTTTTAGAAGGACGATTTGTTAAAGATGAGGACGTAACAGTTGATATAATAAAAGATCTGGCACGTAGAGGTCTTCTTTTTAAGAAAGAAAAACACGAACACAGTTACCCCCATTGTTGGCGTTGTTCCACGCCCCTGATCTATTTTGCACGCGACTCGTGGTATATACGGATGAGCGAGTTATCTGACCAAATGGTAAAAGAGAATGAAAGTATTAATTGGGAGCCAGCGCATATACGCGACGGTCGTTTTGGTGAGTGGTTGCGTGGCATTAAAGACTGGGCAATTAGTCGTGAGCGTTATTGGGGAACGCCCCTACCAATCTGGGAAAGTACTGATGGCGAGCGCTTGGTGATTGGTTCGTATGATGAATTGAAAAGCTACTCAGGAAAACGTCTTACAAAACTTGTATTAATGCGTCACGGTGAAAGCTTAAAAAATACAGAAAATAGAATGGACAGTTCTGATGATGGCTATGATCTTACCGATAAGGGGCGCCAGCAAGCAGAAGAAGTTGCTGAAACATTGCGTGGTACAGGAATTGAATGTATATATACTTCTCCAGTTATTCGTGCGCGTCATACCGCTGAAATAATTGCAGGTGTGTTAGGTGTTCCTGTTGTGGTGCGTGAAGAGCTCCGTGAAATTATGAGTGGGGAGTGGGAAGGTATGACCTATACAGACATGAACATGCGCCCAGATCGTCAGACGTATCAAGCAATGACTGTTCACGATCGGCATTATACTCAGCGTGGCGTTACTGGCGAAAGTTGGGCTGATTTTTCTACACGCACTGATAAGGTGTTTGGTGAAATACTTACAGAGTGTGCGGGTGCAAATATATTGATTGTGGGACATCACGCAACTCTGGGTCATGGTATTCGTTATATCGAGCAACGACCAGTTGAAGATCTCGACACTATTTATGCGAACGAAAAGTATCGTCACCATGCGCATCCAGCAAGCTTCTATATTGATACACAAACAGGTTATATTTTTGACCCCCATAAACCCTTCATTGACGGCGTTGTGTTAGAAAAAGAGGGCAAGCAATTTACGCGTGTGCGTGAAGTAATGGACGTGTGGTTTGATTCGGGTGCGATGCCCTATGCTCAAGATCACTATCCATTTGAAAATCGCGATTGGGTAGACACGGTGGGAACGTCTGCTGATTATATTGCCGAGGCAGTAGATCAAACCCGTGGATGGTTCTATACACTACATGCCATTGCAACCCTATTAGGACGAGGTAAGGCATTTAAAAATGTGGTGTGTTTGGGACACATTATGTCAGCTGATGGTACGAAGATGAGTAAATCAAAGGGCAATGTCGTCAGTCCATGGGAAATGATTGCAAAGTACGGCATTGATCCGGTGCGTTTATGGATGTACTCGGTGAATCAGCCAGGGGACGCAAAAAACTTTGATGAAAAAACTGTAGAGGAACTTGTCCGCAAAGTATTTACGATGCTGGATAACATTGTGCATTTTTATGAAATGTTTAAAGACGACAGCGCAGATACAAGTGCGCTTAATCCCGCAGAATCAACCCATGTTTTAGATCGATGGATTCTTGCAAAAACAGATGAGCTAGTCAGTCAGACAACAAACTATTTGGAAAAGTATAAAATGCTTGAACCAGGACGTTTAATACGCGATTTTGTTTTAGATTTATCTCAGTGGTACATTCGCCGTTCACGCGATCGGTTCAAGGGAGATGATGAACAAGATAAGGCGTATGCACTGGCAACGACTCGCTATGTGGTGCGACAGTTGGCGCTTTTGATGGCTCCGTTTACACCGTTTCTTGCAGAAGAGTTATGGCAGAAAATAAAAAATGTGTCTGATGTGGAATCAGTACATCTCGCATCATGGCCTGTAGTTCAGACAAAAGAAAGTGAAATACAAAAAGAAATCTTAGAAAAAATGCAACGTGTGCGCGACATTGTTTCGCAGGCACTGGAACTGCGTAGCGCGGCAAAGATAAAGGTGCGCCAGCCGCTCGCACGTTTAACGATTACAGAATCTTTGGACGAGCAGTATCTCGCCCTGATTCGTGATGAGGTAAATGTAAAAGAAGTGGGCGTAGGAAATACGTTGGAGCTCGACACCGTCCTTACCCCAGAATTAGAAGCCGAGGGCGACATGCGCGATGTGGTCCGTCATATTCAGGAAATGCGTAAAACCGCAGAACTTACACCGAATGATCAGATAACGTTATGCATAAAAACTGACGAGGCAGGTCAGGCCTTTATACAGCAGTGGCAAGAACTCATACAATCGGCAACTAATACAACGCGTATTATTTTTGGAGAAGATGACAAGAATGGGGGAGAAGAATTGGTGTTAGAAAAATATAGATTTGTGATTAGTTTGGAGAAATAGACTTGTTATTTCTATGAAATTGAAAATTACTACCGACAAAGCAAAATGCTCAATTTTAATTAAAAACAAGAATATAGAGATTAGCTTCTTCAACGAGCACTATCATAAGTTCTCAAAAGAAAAAGCCCACGATGCAGACGTATCTGCATAAGGGTCCTTTTCATAGTGATATAAATACTGTAGCATGACTCAAGAAACTTGCAAAAGGAAAACCACTAATTCAGTTTAGGTCAAATTTTATCTTTTATGTCCCACACGATTCACACAACTCCAGGTATTATTATTGGCGCGCAATATCACGGCAAGGCAAATCGGCGCTTTACCGTGCTTACCCGTGACTTGGGAATGATTTCGGTACAGGCACAGGGAATACGTGAACTCGCCTCAAAGTCTCGTTTTCACATGCAAATTTTTCATCATGTGTTACTCGACTGCCTGCATGGCAAAGAGGGCTGGCGCTTGATTGGCATTGATGCAATCTCTGATGCGCATATTCCAGGTCTTTTTTTTCAAAGTATGTACGCGCGTATTTTTCGGTTACTGCGTCGTTTGGTGGTGGGCGAGGAACTTGCTCAACCGGCACTCTATGACTGGATCGTTTGTGCGTATGATTTTACTAAAAATGTCCAAGATAAAGAAATAAAAAAATATATAAATATACTTGAAATAATTATCGTTGCGAAAGTATTACATATACTGGGGTATCTAGATGATGAGCGTATTAAAAATATTGCTCTTGATATGGCTACGTTGGAGTTATTTTCTCCTCAAAAAAAGGAATTGCTGAGCATGATTAATCACGCATTAGAGGTTTCACAATTGTAAAAATACCAGCAGATAGAAAGAATTTTCATAACTTGCTATACTTATCTGCATATGGATAGTAATACAGAAAATAAAAAAGTAACTGCACTAGATGACAGTCACTTGGAAGAGCTCAATAGACAGCTCTACGAACGCAAACGTCCTGATGTTGAGGATATGCGTCACCGTTTTCGCGTAGAGGAGTCTCGTGTACCGCATGCATGGCAATCACCTACTATGGATGATAATCACACCCAGCATATACCTCGTCGACCAAAGACCATTCGAAATATTTTCTTGGTGGCTGGAGGTATTTTCTTGGCATCGGTAGCCTTTATGTTTATTTCATTGTCGTTGGGACGTAACGCTGTTTCTAACGATAACATTGCGCTGGATGTTTCTGCAAAAACCTTTGTTGATGGGGGTGAGGATATTGATTATACGATCGCGCTTACGAACGGAAATTCTGTACCACTAGAATTGGTAGATTTAGTTATAGAATATACAACGAGTACTCCTGTAGCAGGTGTTGTACCACAAAAAGAATCTATACGAAAATCAATTGGAACAGTGTTGCCTCGCCAACGTCTTATAGAGTCATTTGATATTTCACTCTTTGGTGAAGAGGGGGAAGAGCGTGATATACTTGCCCGTTTAGAATATCGCGTTCCTGAATCTACTTCTATTTTTACGAAAGAAACCTCCTTTCGTGTAGGTATTCGCTCGGCGCCTCTTATTATAGACATTACGGCACCTGACAGAATTGTGCATAATCAAACCATAACGTATACCCTCAATGTGCGCTCTAATGCATTAACTCGTATTGCAAACGCTGCAATACAGGTGGAGATGCCTTCGGGTTTTCAGTTTATAGAATCAGAACCCGCTAGTTCAGTAGGGAAAAATATATGGATTTTGGGTGATATAGAGCCGGCAGATACGCGCACGGTGGCGATTACGGGTAGGTTAACTGGCGAAGCAAGTAATCAAAAAACAATAATAGCGCGTGTGGGAACACTTGATAGTGCAACAGGAAATTCACTCGTAACTACCTATTCGTCACACACACATGGCGTGGTATTAGAGGCGCCCTTCATTAATGCTTACTTTACCATTAATCGTAGTAACGAGCCTGTGGTTGCCCTGAATACAGGATCAAGTGTTGAGGGTATAATTGCGTGGCAAAATACCTTGCCCGTTCGTTTGAACGATGTGCGCATTATAGTGGAGCTCGAAGGAAGTATTTTTGATGCTTCGAAAGTGAATGCGCGCGATGGTCGTTATGATTCAAACACAAAATCTATGACATGGAATCAAGATACTGAAGCAGAATTAGTTCGTGTCGAGCCAAATGCTTCGAATACGGTTGGTTTTTCATTCCCTACACAAATAGCTAGTTCTGCAGGTACGGGAGTACAATCTCCAGAAATGTCTTTGCGTCTTAGTATTCGCGCAACGGGGGACGATGGGGTTATTTATACAGCAGAAGATATTGATAGTGTACGCATTCTCCTGAATAGTTCAGCAACGTTGGATCAGAAGACATTACATTCATCGGGTCCCCTTGCAAACTCAGGACCTATTCCTCCGGCTGTGGGCAAGACTACAACGTATACCTTGCAACTTACCATACATAACTCATCTAATAAACTTACCAAGGGACGTCTCGAGGCAAAGCTACCAACAGGGATTACTTGGCTCAATCGTACTGCTCCGGCGAGTCAAAAGGTAAATTATAACACAGAATCCCGTACGATTGTGTGGGATATCGGTGACCTTGCCCCTGGTACTGGTTTTACCGCAAATCCAAAAGAGCTGTACCTACAGGTCGGCGTTACCCCATCTATATCTGACCTCGGTAATAAAATGAAATTATTAAGCGACATTGTATTTACTGCAACAGATAGTTTTACTGGCTCTGATATACGCATAACACGCCTTGAACATACCAATCAACTGAAGGGTGACAGTATAGAAAATAACGGCGCGGTTGTAGAATAAACTTGTTTGATTGGATTGTTTACGTTATTCTAGATACATATGTCTACAAATAACGACGAGCAATCATTAGAAAAAATAGTAAATCTGTGTAAACGCAGGGGCTTTGTGTTTCCTGGGTCTGATATTTACGGCGGCCTTGCAGGAACGTATGATATGGGTCCCCTGGGCGTTATGTTGAGTAATAATATTAAAGCCTCATGGATGAAAAAATTTGTAGATTCTCGCGATGATATGTATCCCCTCGACGCCTCCATTGTCATGAACAGTGATGTCTGGCGGGCAAGTGGTCATGTGGATACGTTTACTGATCCATTGGTAGAAGATTTAAAAACACATAAACGCTACCGAGCGGATCATTTACTTGAAGAAGCTGGGGTCAATCCGCTTGGTATGAGTCTGGAACAAATGACTGAAGCCCTACGAAAAAATAAAGTAAAAAGTCCTGATGGCAATGATATTAGTGATGTGCGTTCTTTTAACATGATGCTTGCTACAAAAGTGGGTGCATCTGATGAATCGGCAAATGAAACGTATTTGCGTCCAGAAACAGCGCAGGGAATTTTTGTAAATTTTAAAAATATTATTGATGCTTTTCATCCCAAGTTGCCATTTGGTATTGCGCAAATCGGTAAGGCTTTTCGCAATGAAATTACGCCACGCAATTTTTTGTTTCGTGTGCGTGAATTTGAACAAATGGAAATCGAATACTTTGTGCATCCTGATGATTCTGATGCCCAGTTTGAATATTGGAAAAAAGAAATTCCGGAATGGCTTGCCTCTATTGGACTCGATATGAACAAGGTTGTTGATCTCGAAATAGACAAGGCAGATCTCGCGCACTATTCGCGCGGTACGGTTGATTTTGAATTTATTTTTCCCTTTGGTCAGAAAGAATTGTACGGACTTGCGAATAGAGGCGATTATGATCTAGTGAAGCACAGCGAGACAAGCGGCGTGCAACTGGACTACACTGATCCGCAAACGAACGAGCGATTTTTTCCTCACATTATAGAGCCTTCTGTTGGATTGGGTCGTGTATTTCTTGCGCTCTTGTTGAGCGTCTATAAAGAAGAAAAGTTGTCCGAGGAAGACACGCGGAGTTATTTGGCTCTACCTCCACACATGGCGCCATACAAGGTTGCGGTATCACCACTCTTAAAAAACAAACCAGAACTGGTTGAGCGTGCACGTCACATTTATCGTGCCTTGAAAGATGCATTAGGTAATGTTGCATGGGATGATAATGGCAATATTGGTAAGCGTTATCGCCGACAAGATGAAATTGGTACGCCCTATTGTGTGGTCATTGATTTTGATACGTTGGAAACTGATGACTGTGTGAGTGTGCGTCATCGCGATACGATGGAACAAGAGCGTGTAAAAGCTGATAATATTGTTGGGTATATACAAGGGAAGATGGAGTAGAAGTTTTTTAAAAACAAAAACTTTTTATGCTAAACTACTCTGTATGAAACATAAACTCACTTACTTGCCCAATAGATTATCTGTTATGACGGTTGAAATGCCCGACAGTCAGACTGCGACCGTTATGATACTTGTCCGTACGGGAAGTAAATATGAAAAGAAAGAATTTTCAGGTATCTCACACTTCTTGGAACATATGTGTTTCAAGGGCACACACACACGAACGGGTAAAGACATTATGCGTTATTTGGACGGGTTGGGTGCTGAATCAAATGCGTTTACAGGTCATGAAGTTACTGGTTATTATGCCAAGGGTAGATACGTGCATTGGAAAAGTTTTTTAGAAGTTATAAGCGATATTTATGTCTCCTCAACATTTCCAGAAACAGAAATAGAAAAAGAGCGTGGCGTCATTATGGGCGAGATAGATATGTATGCTGATAATCCTATACAGCAAGTATATCCTGATTGGATGGCATTGTTGTACCCAGATCAACCAGCAGGGAGACCCATTTTGGGGCCCAAAGAAAATATCAAACGTTTTACTCGACAGGATTTACTTGCGTATCGGGCCCAGCATTACGGTGCTGAAAAAACAACCTTGGTGATTGCAGGAAAGGTAAAACATGCCGAGGTGGTGCGTGAAGCAAAGAAGTTTCTCGGTGCTCTGCATACCAAGAGTCGCCCAGCACAAAAGGCAGCGGTAAAGGAAAGGCAACAAACTCCGGCCCTTTCTGTACGAACCAAGAAAACCGATCAGGTGCATATTATGCTCGGGGTACGCAGTTACGCACGTACTCACCCTGATCGTGCCGTGGTGTCGCTCCTTGCCGCAATTTTAGGGAGCGGTTCGAGTTCACGTTTGTTCGAGCGATTGCGTGAAGACATGGGTGCGGGATATTACGTTTCAGCAGGGAACAGTACGTATACGGATCACGGATATATGGCGGTGCGTACAGGAACCAGTCCCGAGCGTGTAGCTGAAGTTATGAGAGCCCTTAAAGAAGAAATGAAACGACTCATTACTGAGCCCGTATCTGAAATAGAACTCAATAAAGTAAAAGAATATGTTATTGGTAATGCGACTATGGCATTGGAATCATCCGATGAGTGGGCAGATTTCTTTTCCAGTCAGTATGTGTTGGGGGGTCCTATAGAAACCCTCGCAGAACAAATTGCAGAACTAAAAAAAATACAGGCAAAAGATATTATGCGTGTTGCCAAGAAGATTTTTAATAATAAACACTTAAACTGCGTTATTGTGGGGCCAGTACAAAAAACAAGGGCATTGACGCAATTGATCGAGTTATAAGGTTACTTTTATTCTGTATTTTTGCTACTATAGAGTTTATATGAATACGAATCAACCCATACCCACGCCTACCGTGGAACAAAGAAAGATCTCGTGGTCTACAACCAGTATTATTATGACCCTTGCTATAATGTTAGTTGCCTATGGATTGTGGCAGGTGCGAGGACTCATTCTTGTTATTTTGACCGCAACGGTGGTCGCTACGTTTATTACGGGTATTACTCGTTCTATAACCCACCGTCGTATTCCACGGGTGTTGGTGGTGATTACGATGTATTTCTTGATCTTTTTTGTTGTTGGGGGACTCATGTATCTTTTCGTTCCTGTGTTTATTGATGAAATAGGGCAGTTAAGTTATTTGTTGCCAGCAGATAATTCATTTCTTACAGAAACAATTGATACGGTCAAGAAGGCAGCCACAGGGTTTAATCAGGGGCTTACACCCACTTCTATTTTGTCGGGAATACAAGATTCTTTTGGTGGGTCTTCGGGTATAGGAATTTTTCGTGCGATCAGCACTGCTTTTGGTGGTATTATTAATTTAGTATTAGTAGTAGTCATTTCTTTCTATCTTTCTATAGAAGATAATGGTATCGAGCGTTTTGTGCGCGCCGTAACCCCTATTCGGTACGAGGATTATGCGGTTTCCCTTTGGCGTCGTACCGAACAAAAGATAGCACTCTGGTTCAAGGGACAACTACTCTTGGCATGTATTCTCGCCCTACTTACCTATCTGGGCCTTACTCTTTTTGACGTACCCTATGCTTTCATACTTTCAGTTTTGGCTGGTGTGATGGGACTGATTCCCTTTGGTATTTTCTTTGCGGGTATGGTTGCGTTAATTATTGCTTTCTCAGCTGGCGGATTCAAGTTAATGGCAATGGTATTTCTTTGGTATACACTTTTGCAGCAACTCGAGGCTTATGTACTGCAGCCACAAATTATGCGTCGTGTAACGGGCGTGCCCTCTATTATTATTCTGTTATCTATTATTATTTTTTCAAGTTTACTGGGATTTGCAGGTTTAATATTAGCAATCCCCTGCGCTGTATTTTTCATGGAAATTAATAAAGATAACGAAGAGCGTAAAAAAAATGAAATAACCGCAGTAGCAGAGGAGTTAGGAATTATCACTGAAATAAAAGCGTAACTCTATATGTCTAATCATAATAAAAATTTATATATCACAACAACTTTGCCGTACGTGAACGCTGATCCTCATGTGGGTTTTGCTCTAGAAATCATTCGTGCTGATAGTATGGTGCGCATCAAGCGCGCATTGGGATATAAGGTATTTTTTAACACGGGTACGGATGAGCATGGAAGTAAAATTTATGAAAAAGCGGAAGAAGCGGGTGTTCCTGTTCAAGAATATGTGAATAGTTATGCAGTGCGTTTCCGCGATCTCAAAAATGCATTAGGACTTGTTGATGATATGCATTTTATTCGCACTACTGATGAAAAGCATGTCTTGGCAGCGCAAGAATTTTGGCGTCGCGTTGATGCTCGTGGCTTTATATATAAAAAGAATTATCAAGCAAAATACTGTGTGGGGTGTGAGCTTGAAAAAACTGATTCCGAGTTGGTTGAGGGCAAATGTCCGGTACACCCCAATAAAGAACTTACCCTAGTAGACGAAGAAAATTATTTTTTTAAGTTTAGTGCTTTTGGTGAAAAGTTACTAAATCTTTATAACACACATCCCTACTTTGTTTTGCCTGACTTTCGCTTGAACGAGATACGTAGTTTTGTGGAGGGGGGATTACAAGATTTTTCTATTTCTCGTCTAAAAAGTAAAATGCCGTGGGGCGTTCCCGTACCCAATGATGAAAATCAAGTTATGTATGTGTGGTTTGATGCATTGGTAAATTATATTTCTACCCTTGATTGGCCCAACGAAGGACTAGACTCTGGCTTTCATAATTTTTGGGAAAACGGCACACCACTACAACTCTGTGGTAAAGATAATTTGCGTCAACAATCTGCCATGTGGCAGGCGATGCTACTGGCGGCTGATCTGCCACCGACACATCAGATTATGGTTGGAGGTTTTATTAATTCAGGTGGACAAAAAATGAGTAAATCTCTCGGCAACGTCATTAATCCCTATGCTCTGATAGAAGAATACGCCGGCGTTACTGAGTATGCGAGTGATGTGGTGCGGTATTACTTGATGCGCCACGTGCATCCTTATGATGATTCAGACATGACATTAGAAAAATTTAAAGAAGTGTACAATGCAAATCTTGCCAACGGCTTGGGAAATCTCGTAAGTAGGTTGATGAATATGGTGGTGAGCTACGAGGTTACCTATGATACAGAGCCTCTTGCAAATACTCTACTAAATACAGATACTTTTTCTTCTGAGAATATAGATAGTTTTCGTTTCGATGTAGAACTTGATCAAATTTGGGGGCATATTGGATCGCTGGATGAAACAATTTCACGAGAAGAACCCTATAAATTAATAAAAGTTGATGAAGTAAAAGCAAAAGAAATAATAGCTAATCTCGTCAGTCAACTATATGTAATTGCAGTGCGTGTTGAGCCTTTTATGCCAAAAACAGCACAAAAAATAAAAGAGCTTATTTTACAAAAACAAAAACCAGAAAAGGCACTGTTTTTGAGGAAGGAGTAATATCAAACCACCCCCTAACCCCCTCCTTATAAAAGGAGGGAGAACCTCATAAACAAATCCTTTCTCATTATTCTGTGTGTGGAACTTCCCCTCCTCTTATGAGGAGGGGACTGAGGGGTGGTGTGGGTAATGCTAGAATAACTGAGTTGAGATGTCTTTATAAATTTATATTTATTCACATGAAAAACTTTACTTACATCGATATACATTGCCATCCGAATCTTCCCGAATTTGATAGTGATAGGCAGGAGGTACTCGCGCGCATGGCCGACGCGCAGGTTGCGGGAATTGTGGTGGGGACACGCCTCGATACATCGTACTTGGCAGTAGAAATTGCAGGTAGTCATGACCACCTATGGGCAATTATTGGCCAGCATCCAAATGATATAGAAGATACTTTTGATGCAGATAGTTTTCGTAACATGATTACTCACCCGCGTGTTGTAGGTGTGGGCGAGTGTGGCTATGATTTTTTCCGTACTGAAAAAACATGGGAACACATGGCAACACAAGAGAAAAATTTTAGAGCGCATATAGAGTTAGCGCTAGAATATGATAAGCCACTGATGCTCCACCTGCGGGCAAGTAAAGGAACACAGGACGCCTACGAGGCAGCACTGACGACCCTGCAAGAATATAAGGCAGATGCGGGCGAGCGTCTGCGTGGTGACGTACACTTTTTTGCGGGGAGCGTTGATATTGCACGACGGTTTTTAGATTTGGGATTTTATATTTCTTTTACAGGAGTTCTCACCTTTACCCATGATTATGATGAGGTAGTGCGCGCCACGCCGCTTGACCGTATCCTTGCAGAAACAGATGCACCCTATGCGGCACCCGTACCCTATCGCGGTGGACGCTGTGAACCACAACACGTGATAGAAGTGTATAAAAAAATAGCTGAAATAAAGGAACTGGATCCAGAACTTGTCCGCGTACAGATTTTAAAAAATGCGCAGGCGTTGTTTGGGGTGAAGTTATAGAAAATAGAAAAAAAGCCCCGGCGCGCATGCGCACCGGGGCTTCTTGGTTTGTTCATTGATGATTAGTGAACAACGAGGGGTTTCCCTCGCATCACCACACCATTTTTGGTAGTGATGCTGACATAGTACATGCCCGCGGACAGGCAGTCCGTGGCGATGGTCATGTCGTCGCTCGAGAAACACTTCACTGTTCGACCTGTGAGGTCGGAGACAGTGATAGAAAAAATTTCTTCACCCTCTGCGCACCTCAGCCTGACGAGTTCGCCGGATTGAGCGGGATTGGGATAGAGTATCCATGCAGTAGATTGAAGAGAACCGACTGACATACTTTGATCTTCGCTCCAAATTTCAACAAATTCTTCAGACTCTTCACCAGTTACCACGGCAACTTCCAGTTTCCCTGTGCCGTTAAAGTCGGTAAATTTGGCTTTGCGACCGTCCGTTATAGAGGAAAGATAGTGATAATTTAGACTGGAAGAAACTTCCGTGATATAGACAAATGGTGCTTTCGACCATAAAACGTCAATATCCCCGTCGGTATCATAATCAGCGAAATCAACGCTATAGTCGCTCGGTAAGATAACGGGAAATGGAAAGCTCGTCGTTTGAATCACGTGCCAGCTAATCCCATCATAAGCAATGACCACCAAATGCAGACCATGACGATCAGCGATTGTCAGTTCGTAGCCGAGTGTATGGGCCTGCGCCTCAAAACCAAGCAAATCAGTAAAACTAATCGTCGTGCTTGTTGCAAGATTGAGCGTAGTGATGTGCTGATTTCCTCCCACTGTA
>JACCDN010633121.1_pt1 | contig 13990 bp, 13 predicted proteins | sample 7441691 | NCBI WGS metagenome assembly JACCDN01 (sample SAMN15323439, study PRJNA562643) | freshwater metagenome | isolation source: river surface water | place: USA:Blue River Watershed | collected 2017-08-16
AACTGCTACAACCTCAGGCCTCTTTCAAGACTCACGCAAAAGCTGATGCTACTTGGGGTCTCAGGTCATCCCCTATAAACTGAATAACATCTTGGGGCTTTTTTATAATTGAGTATTTTATAATTGAAAAATGTTTAGTATAAACTTCTGACAGCTGAACTTTTGTTTAATTGAGTGTATAAGCTCTATTGTTTTAAATATATTCTCTATTGCTATTTTGTTCCGATCCCGATTTGATTTGGACACCCAAACCTGGGAGTCTTTTTTGAATAATCTTGTTTGAATAAAATTGAGGGAAGAAATGTCGTCCAGACGGAAACATTTCACACAGGATAGAAAACAAATAAACACTTCAATGATGCAAGGAAAAATAAAACAATGTCACACACAAGATTCAAACCTACATCCAAAAAAACTTATTTCTGCACATTGATTGCTGCATTCACGATATCATTACTAACAAGCATCCCTTCGTATGCCTTTTTAAAATCATTTTTTTCACCATCAAATAACATAAATGATTCATTCAGCAGAGTTTCTCAACTCTCTCCTCTCTCTTATATCAAAACAAATATTAAAAGCTGTTATCGTTGGATTGGTTCTGAAGAATTTAAAACTTGGAAATCTGGAACTCCTCATTTTCAACAATTATCAAACGACATGCTCAAGCGTGATGGCAACTATCCAAATCTTATTTACTGCTGGAGCAATACCATTGGTGCCATGATGGGTGGATATGGAGAATATTATGGTGGCATTTTAGTTCGTATTGATTTTGTCGATGATGCGATTCTGTATGATCGGAATCAAAATCGGTATTATAATATTCAAGATGAGAACGCAGTCATTCCGGAAAATAAAAAACGAGGTGTGGATAGCGAAATATTTTATGCGCACTATGACCACTGGTTTCAAGAATATATAATTAAATCATCCGAAGCCATTAAAGGCTGGAGCTTTGGCGATGAACAATTACAACAAACATTCTTTCAAGAAATGAAAAAACTTGAAAACTATGAGTTAGAATACACCGACATGCATTTCTTTAATTCCTATTGTTCTAAACAATCTATTTCTACCAATGCCGATCTAAAAGAATATTGTGACAAGTACACACAAATTGCATCCGACCACAAATATGACCTGAACAAGTACTGGAGAAACAATACAATGCCTAAACAATACTTTTTCAATCCTAAAGCCAGAGGGAATTAGCCTATTTGATAATAGGAAAAAAAACTGAGCTGCAATCTTCCTGAAAGCTTAAATATCTGTCTCAATCTGAAACATTTATGATTCAATCCGATGAGAATCTCTCTTTCATCGACGTCATTTCTCATTCTAACTCAACAATCCTCTCTGTATTCCCAATTCAAGATTAAACTTTTGCACAGCTTTGAGAATCTGCTGACAAAAATTTGAAACCCGACCTTTGTCTTGATATTCTTGTATTCAGAAAGGGAGGAGTCGATGACAAACAAAATAAAATGCAAAGTGAAAAGCACGGCTCGTTTGGTTGAACGTCGCGTTCAGCCTGAAGCGAAGTTGCTTGCCGATCCCAAGCCAAAGTGAAGACGCGTCACCAAGATTGCTAAAGTTTACGCCCAGGAATATTTGTTTTTTTCGTAACGAAAAAGGAGGTTCCTAGAGAGGCGATACATGAAGGATTTTATCCTTCCTTTGCTCAAGGCAAACCTGTGGGAAACCCGGGGGCGCAAAGCTATAGGGGCTTCGAGAGAAAACTTAATCTCATGCCAGCCAGACTGCCAGAGGAGTTGAATTGCAATGTTCAACGAACGCCGTATGGGAACGTACGCAATGGAAGGAAGTTTTATGAATTTTTCAAAATATAGGTTTCATTCCCCTTAACCCGCTTCTTGATCATGGTCGAATGAGAGGTGGGTTTCTTTTTTTTCGTTTAGCTTCATTTCAAGCTAGACCTTATGCCGGAAATACATCCGACACATCCATTTACAGAGCTAAAATACCGATAAACAGACTGTGAAACTGTCATCAAAAACAGACCGTCGTCTGATTTATTTTTGTTTATTTTTACTGTGCTTGCAAGGCAGCTGGCTGTGGCATCGTTTTATCTCGCCCAATTCAGATTTTGATATTTTCAAATTTATAAATAACGGCTTTAACACAAATACATCTTCATCCGATCGTGACACCAAGCCCGCCTCAATCATTGCTGGTCGCTTATTGATACAAAAAGGTTCAATCAAATACAAACATCAAGGTGATTTGTTTTGGCAAAATGCCGAAGACAATCAAATTATTTATTATTACGACAGTTTATTGAGTAGCACACAGTCACTTTCTTCTCTTGAACTGCGCGACAATAAATCAATTACTTTAAATGAAAACACATTGATCACAATAGAGCCTGAACACATCAGTTTCCTACAAGAGCAAATACATTTAAAACTGACCAATGCCAGCTCTTATAATAACAACACTACAGCCGCCATTTTGAATTTAGATTTTAAAAATAAAAACTATACGGCATTCAACCCAGCAATTGCGGAAAAAACCGAAACTGAAAATATTTTGTTATATAACTATGGCTCTGAAAAGATAACTTCAACAGAAAAATCCATTATAGAACAAACTCCGACAATGAAATTGTTAACACCATTTGACCGTGACCGTGTCCTGACCAATCAAAACATCACCATGACCTGGAGTTACGTTCCTGACACAGACAAATATTTATTAAAAATTAAAAATGTTAAAACGGATTTGAGTATTAAAAAACTGACTATTGAAAACTCATTCGATATTTCATTTAAAACGGAACAAGAAATTGAATGGGCCGTGGTTGCCTTAAATAAAAAAGGAAAGCCGATCTCAACAATCGCCAGCAGTCGTTTTTATGTCAACGACAACCTGATCAAACCACCAAAATTAAATCTTGTCGAAATTCGATTGTTACAAACAAAAAAACGCAAGCCCAGCAGCATTCAAAAAAATCAAAATGCGACAGCTTGTTTTCTGTCGTGGCAGAATATCAATGAAGCCGATCATTACAATATTGAAATCGCAAGAACTTCGGATTTTAAACAACCTATTCTAAAAGAAAAACTATCTGATAATAAATTTCTATGGCCCATACACGAAGCTGGAATATTTTACTGGAGAGTCTCTGCAGGAAATAAATTTAAAATGGGTGAGTTTTCAGCAGCAGAAAAGATCAGACTGACCGCTGATATCATCAATGACAAACACAACATCAATCAACGTCTGGATCCAGACGCCGATCGTGAACAAATCGAAACAGATACGGACAAACTGTTAGCAGATAAACCTAAATTAATTCTAGATGATCGAATCTTAGAAAAAACAAATGTTAAAAAGCCGCGACGATAACTTCATCACGGCTTTTGTGGATATTTAAGAAATTATTTTTCTTGCATGAACTCTTGATTCGTAGGGCAAGATTTAAGCGGAACTTCATCTTTATGGCGATTTACACGTCTTGATAGGCCCGTAGGATGAACTGTTTCTTCTAACATCGAAATGACAACACTGTTATTACATTTCTGCAAACGAGCAACTCCATTTGAATAGACTGAAACCAAATCTTGATAACCAGACAATCCTGATTCGTCTATTTTAACTCCAGCTGCTAACATTGATTTTTCAACATACTCTAATGCTCTCTTTTCATTGTTTTTAAATTTAGCATCAAGTTTGTATTTTCTAACAAATGACAATCGATCTTCACGAGTATTTAAATTTACATATACTTTATGATCAGCAACTTTAGATATAACTGAACCAAGATCATAAGATTCTGCAATATTATTTCTACGTAATATCAATCGATTGGTCATAGCTTCAACAGCAAAAGAAGGTAAACCTGTTGCTTCTACAACACTACGAATGTCATTTTCGTTTAAATTTACAATTTTACGAGCCATCCACAATTGATCAGAAAAGGTTGACGAAGTAAATGCGGCTGGCTTGTAAAGCACGCCCATATCATACTTTAATGACATCTCTTTTGTTTGCGGATTCACAGCTTTAAAAATAAACTGAGGTACTAATTGATTTGGATTATATGCCGAACGCATTCCAGCAAGTGACGCTCCTAAATCATGAATATACTCTTTATACTCGGATTGATCCAACAAACCACGATTGTTGTCATCTTTAGCATCTTTATTACGAATCCAGTAAGAAAACACAACCAGTCCGCGTTTCACTCTATTTTCAATGGACTTAGCCAACGAAAATGGAACAGCACCCAAACGCAAAACATTTTTTGTTTCAACTTGTAGATTTATTGAGCTCTCAACGAAAGTTACATAAGTACGACCAATGATTTCATCAAGTTTTTCTTTTGAAACATGAGAGAATTGCTCTTTATTTCTGCTAATAAATTTTTGATCAATTTTTCCTGAGTCAGCGATATAACCAGACAAATTAAATTGATAAACAGAATTTAATAAACACTGTTTCAAATTGCTTACTGATGCCACTGAATCACAGCCATCATCTTTTTCATCTAAAACTAAAATTAAATTCTTTTCGCCAAAAGTATCAGAGTATACCAGATCCGAAAACTTGGCCCCTAAATTTGCATACAATCGATTGGTGACAATCTCAGACTGAACCTCTTCACCCCACTTGATTTTCCATTTTTGGCCATAGGCATCTTTCACTTCAATTTTAGCAGAAGTCGCAGTGGATTTAATTTTTTTATAAAACAACACCTTACGAGCCTGCTGAATAGAATATTGCTGTCCTATTTCTTGAGAAATTTCTTTTTCAATCTTGTCTTCTAAATAACTCCAGGCTGTACCAAATTTTTTCTTTATTTCGCTCAATGTTTTTTCTGAATACCACATTGAATCAGTCTCTAAAACATCCAACTCAGATATCTTTTGACTGCTTAAGCCAGACATAGCGGCGCGGCTTTCGTATACTTTATTTGATTTATCAACTAACGGAAATGATTCTAGATTTAATTTATCCAACGACAAAGGTTGTTGACGCTCGGAAAGAGAAAGATATGGAAAATAGATTTGTCCAGCAATTACATTTTTTAGTTTTGAGATTAAATATAAAAAAGATTCACCTTTAGGCGAAGTAAAAGTAGCTCTCACAGAATATAAAATAGACCTCAACTCACGATCGATAGACTCTATCTCTACATTAGACTTATTTTCAACAGCAGAGAGACGATTGTTACAATATTTATCAAAGTGTATTTGAATTTCATTAGCTGAATCCGCCAATTCCTTATCAACCGAGCGCAGCTTAAGTTCATTGTTTATCAAATCTACCAACTTATGGATAGAAGAAACATCTGCAACCGTTGACACCTGAGAAGTTGCCAACTCTTTGTCAAAATCAAAAAAAATCATATCTGCGGCATGAGATTTAACTTGTGGTAAAAGCAACAAAAACGCTAAAACGGCTTGAGTATATGAGATATTTTTTTTATTCATAATATTGGTCCTTTTTAAAAAAGATTGATTGCAATGCACAGAATGCGAAATCAATACCAAGCCAGAACACGGCTAGATTTCGATTAACCGATTAACACTGTAGAAGTTTTTGACAGGAGCTGAGAATTGGCAAAACTTAAGCCTAGCTGCTTGTTAATATTTTCCTTCTTTAGTACTGGCAAAATACATGTTTTCAACTAAACAACATAAGTTTATAAATTAAGATTCCGATACATTTACATGTATCTGCTCAATAAAAAATCTGTCTTTTACAAGCTCCATATAATCAATCGATATTCGTTGGTTGCTTTTTGTATTTGTATATTCGGTTTATCTATTTATTTAGCGCGCATTGTGAATGATTTAACAAGTTATTCAACGCAATCGATTAACATCACGCGGGACATTGAAAAAAGCATAGGAAACATCATGCTTTTTGATGATATTTTAACTATGTCGACGAGACAATTTGTACTGACCAACGACCGGCAATGGATTGAAAAATACAACCTCTATGATAAAAAGTTAGATGCTGAGCTGAATCACATAAGAACTAAATATCCAAATATAATCTCAGTCAAGGGAGCTGATGAGACAGAGTTAGCTAATGAAATTTTAGTCAATCTTGAGCATCAGTCAATTCAGTTGGCTAAACTCAATAAAAACAAACAAGCACTTGAATTACTGGATTCACTCACTTATTCGGAAAATAAAAAAACTTATGCTCAAGGCATGATTCAATTAAACCAAGACCTAGAAAAAATTATCAGTGAAAAACTGCTTTTTTTAGAGAAAGAAAAGAAAACATTGTTATTACTTTTATTTATTGGGTGCGTTTCTTTTATTACTCTAGTTATTTTAGTTTCTATCCAAAATAAAAATGCTATCAATGAAATTGATAAATCACAGGAACAAAAAGAAAAACTAAACAATCACATGATAGTTGTTGGCGAAATTTCTGCAAACACGGCTCATGAGGTAAAAAATATTCTTCAAATCCTACAACTTAGAATGAGTAATCTCTCACGATCTTTAGACAATCCATCTGTTCAAACGCTCAAACAACTGCAATCTCTTGAAAAAGCTACAAGCCGACTTAATAAAATTGTTCTTTCGATGAATAAACTTTCAAAAAATACCGCGCTGTCTGAAAAAGAACCTCATCCAATAACAGAAATATTTAACGATGCTCTAGATTACGTTCATCCCGTTTTATTAAAGAACAATACAAAATTAATTTTCGAAGACAACTACACCAGCTGGATCGTTAACTGTCATCATATTCAAATCTCTCAGGTCTTAGTTAATTTAATTAAAAATGCCGCCGAAGTTACAAGCTCTTTCACAGATGAAAATAAAAAATGGGTAAAAATCGAGTGTCATGATTTAGGTTCAACCTATCAGATCAGAATCATCGATGGCGGATCGGGATTGACACCAGAGGTTCAGAAAAACATTTTTCAACCACAATTTACAACCAAAATGGCTGGCACCGGAACAGGACTTGGTCTTTCGATTTCTAAAAAATTTATAGAAAATCACAATGGGAAATTGTTTTACGACCCCACACATGAAAATACATGTTTTGTTATAGAATTACCAAAATTCCACAAACAGTCAGTCGCCGTATAAAACTATCTAGATTGCACTCTGATGCACTTTAAAATTTGAGGAGTTGTCCCCAAGTTGCTCAATCATAATGAATCAAAAAAGTGACAGTTTTTGTCGCCAAGGGATAAGTTCGACAGAAATGCCGTCAGATTTACAACTGAAATTAAAATTTATCAAAATAGATTAAAATCCACCTGAACTTCTCAGAACTCATAAAATCCCTAGCCACTGACCGGGAGCTACTGAGGTTTTTGTGAACCATCACCTGCGGCCCGAGGCTTGCTAAATCATCATTATAATATGAAAGCTCAGGGTTTGATTTTGACAAAAATTTTTTACGACATCAAGGCACCTGAGTGGGTCCGATTTTCCGATAATGCTAGCTATAAGATCAAAAGTGTTGAGCTGACGATGGCGAGTCAGTTGATACAGGCTCAAAATATGAATGGGATGCGTTTTGATTCCATCGTAGAATTCAGACCTGGTGACGGCTCGAAGGCAGTTGAAATTATTGGCTCAGTGCAGAAGCAAGAGTCGCGAAAATTGCAATACATTGGTGCGGATATCAATAGTCAGATGTTGCAAATGACAAGACAGAGACTAAAAATGGTATTTGGGGATGATAATCGTCTAAATTTAAAATTTCATTTTGGTGTCAATCTGGAAACTCCGACACAATTCGTGAGAAAGCTTGTGAGGCCTAAGCCGGATAAAAGCTATTTTTCTACATCTCCCCCTGGACGGTCTGGGTCCCTTGGGCCTTTTCCTGACCTGAATCCTTATGTTACCTAACCTTGGGATCGAGCAAGAGTCTGGCTAATTAGAATCTGAAAAAAATTACGAAATTGTTTTTTAAAGGACTTAATAATGAATTTTAAATACTTGACTCTAATTCTTCTTTTTTCAGTAAATATTTATGCATTAGCAAAATCCGAAAATGATTCTAATAAAAATATGGGAATAGATTATTTTACATCAATTGTATTTGGATATGGAATCGTTGCAGATCGATTGCCTTTAATTAAAGAAAATATCGGCATGAATAAGTATTTAGATACATTTGTGCGACAAAAATTTGATAGACGATTTTTTTTAAATGAATATGCGTATGAAGAAAAGATTAAATTTGAAATAACAAATGAGAAAATAAAAACTTTAAAACTAATAAGACTGGTAATAATTCGCATTGATCGTCAAAACGATAAATATTTTAATAACATTACAGAAGTATTTAAAATTGAAAATTTAAAATACAATCCAAGAAAAGCATACTATCTAATTATTCAAATGCAAAAAGATGCAATCCAAATGATCAAAGAAATTCATCCGAATGTAGAAAAAACTATGGAAAATGAAATCTTAATTCGTGAATTAATTAACAAGCCCAATGATCCACGAAGAGCATTTACAATAGGTGTTGCAGTAGCCGTAGTCGCCGGAATAGTAGTTCATAATGTTGTTGCCGTATCTTCAATGGTTGCGGTTGTCATAGCCGTTGCTGTAAAAGTTGCTACTAGTGAAAACAACCCCAATTCTCCTGCTAGTATTAATGGATTACCGAACTTATTTACAGAACGACTAGTTCAGTCAATTTGGGAAGCCAATCGTGATAATGAACTATTGGATACGCTAATTCGTAAAATTAACAATGAAGGTCGCTGGCCGTACATCAGATTAGATTGATTAATTATGCTTTACGAATTTCACAATGATATATTGATCTTTAATTAAATTTCAGAATGAACGGAAGAAACATGATTACAACTGATATAAGTCTAACTAGTAAAATTGATTTTTTTACACCTAAAAAATTAATAGTTTCAGGTGTAGAAAATGGAAACACAAATGTAGTTAAACCCAGAGTGATTAAGGCTATTTTTGTGATATATAAAATTTTAAAAACTTCACCCAAAATAATTATAAATGGAATACTTAAAACTAAAAATAAAAAAATATTTTTATATTTTAGATAAAATCTTAAAAATGTTTTAAATTCTTCTAAATGTTTAGCATCCACAGAATATATCATGACACCATTCACATCTTGAAACTGAAATTCAATTAAATCTTCTGAAGATTTACCTGTCCATATACATTTTTTAACCATTTTATTCTCTTTTCGAATGAGTATTAAAAGGCAAAAGTAGTATAATCAATCCGGCACTCATAACCAATAAAAAACTACTAAGTCCATGTATTAATACTATACAAAAATGAAATAGAATTGCTGGTAAAAATAAATATTTTCTATATTTTGCCGACATAAATAAAGTCATTGCAATTACTGATTCGAAAATCAAAGTACACCAAGTAATAATTGTTACTCCAAATTTATTAATTAATATCGGCTTAAGAAATGGGACTAACCAATTTGGGGAGCCATGCAAAGGGTGCAAAAGCCAATAATATGCGGCAGTTCCATTATACCACTCAGTAACCGATAGCTTAGCGGTAGCTGCTTGAAAATAAACCATACTTATCTGTATTCTTATCAACCAAAACAGAAATAACAAAAAAATTAGTAAATAAATATTCATTCGTCTACTTACATCATTAGTGTTCCATAAATTTTTTCTTGAACTTATGAAGCAAATAGGAATCATGCCCATACACAGTAATGCACAAATCTGATCACCGCCATCGACAAATGTACTTGACACAGTTAAACTGAATGCAATCCACCAATGCAGAATACTAGTAATTTTAGGAAAATAACCTGAGATTACCAAACACAGACTAACAATTGCGATAATTTTTATTATTAAAAAATTCCTATTAAATAGTTCAAAAAAATTCACATTAACAAAATAAAAACTGTGTGTATTCGACACAAATAATAGCCTATCAAAATCACTAAGTAACAAAGTCATTAATGTACTTAACGCCAACAACGATCTAACAATTTGCCATTTTCTACTATTCCAATCAAGCTCTCGAGCAGAATCAATTATAAACTTAATCATAATTACCACTTGAGTTGCATTTAATATTAATTCTACTCACTTTATTATTAACACTTTCTTCAGCGACTAACTCCGCCCATGCCCAAGGCTTATATTCACCTATTATTATATAGAACGAACCACAAAAAATTGGTTTAATCTCTTTATTTTCAACAATAACTTCTGAAAATTTAGTAGCACCAGAAAGACACAAATCAATTGAATTTTCGCATTCATGCCAATTCTTTACATTTATTATTTCAATAACTTTACTGATTTCAAATAGTTTATATCGATCAATTCGATCAAAACTAGTAATTGGGTTATTTCTATTTTGCTTAAGGTCTACAATTTCAAATTTAGTATCTAGTTGCTTGTAGATTCTAAAATATGGCTCTCTACAGTTTTTTGTAAAAAACGCCCAACCCTGTGGCATTATAGATCTTTGATAAACTCTTGAAATATGATTTAAAGTAAAAACATTTTCGTTCACACTACTAACCAATAGGTAGCCAATAATTATAAGAATTATTGAAAACAAAAGAAACGTATAAAGAGTGATTACTAAATGTTCTTTTATTTGCATCAACTTTATTATAACCTTTTTTTTAAATAAATAATCCAACAGGTGATAAACTAATTAAGTAGAAAACTAACAAACCCAAGCATTTGTCAATTTTGGCGCCACTCTTATGTTATGATATTTTTCAGATTTTAGCAGGTCCAGATTTACGTCAGAGCCTACAGCCACCAATTATCCCCTAAATCGCCTGCAGGAGGTATATAGCCATCATTGTTGAAATATAAAAATTTTTCTTGCCGTCAGCATTTCTGTCGAACTTATCCCTTGGCGACAAAAACTGCCACTTTTTTTGATTCGTTATGACTGAGCAACTTGGGCACATCGGCAGAGAATTTTCCCCGGATTATTTCAAATCCCCCTGATGGATTTTTAATAATCGCATTTTAAAACCTGCGGCACGGACCCACATGGTTTACTCAGAGAAGAAGGAGCTTCGACTGGATTTCTTTCGACCCATTCGCCATTAGCATTGCAGCGTGAACGATAACATTTTTTATCTGACAAATCCAACTGCCACATACATTGATTCAATTCAGCCAGTGGTTTCTCACAAATTTGTGAAGGCTTACGTGAACCTTTTTTTTCAGCCGCAACCTTCATTAGATATTTTTTTTGATCTTGTTGCCAATCATTCAATTCATCTTTTGCAATCGACGCTACAGCCAGCAATTTACCTTTAGCCACTCGACGCCCACGCAACAAAATATCATATGAAATATTCTCGTCCTCAAGAACGCCGACAAATTCTGAGAACTGGCCAGCGTTCAATTTCACGCTCTCGTCGCGCTCTAAACCTTTAAATACAATCTCTTGATCAGAATGATAAACAGACAACCGCACTGAAGGTTTTAAGGTATCCATATGCCAGCGATACTCACCCGCAGGTAATACAATATTTGAAAGTGGCGTAACAATTCGTAAAGAACAGTCGCTGACACAAACGTAACTGACACTGCCTTTGATAATTTCTAATTCTAAAATCCTACCATCTTCCCATGCAATTGCTGGTATTTTTACCTCAGCGTTCTCGTGTAAAATCAAACGAGCCTGCTGTTTGGTTTTGGCATCTTGAGACAAGATTAAACGCAATTCAGATTTGTCTTTGACCTTTAAATAAACACTATCACGCAAAATATTTTTGGCGCGCAACGGAACTTCTTTAAGTTCATGCATCGGCGCTTTATTTTCCACGCGAATCACATCTTCGATTTCGACCGCATCGCCCTGAACCCACTGTACAATTGGAAATTTAGCTTTTGATGTGCTTTTCTTTTTTGCCAAAGCCGGGTTGAAAATCCAAAAAGCACAAGACTGAGCACTGTAAATAAAATAAAACTTTTCAGTATAACACTGTTAGATTTATCTTTACGCCCCATCTCAATCTCCCAGTTTTTAACTATTCTTAAGAAAATAGAGTACGCAGCACTGATCGCAATCACAAACCCAGGCATACCATCCAAAAAACCCATTTTAAGAAAATAACATTCGAAAAATTTTGACACAGGCTTGGTCAACATTCGCCACACAGAAAACTTTTTTCCGCTATTTAAATCTTTTTCGGCCAACAAACCAGAATACCGATCATTGGTCACAACCTGATGACTTATATTTTTAAAAACAAAGTGCTGCAAATCACATTTTAGTCTTTGCACAACAGGTGATGAAATGCGCTCATGAATATGAGACTCGGGCCAATGACTGTGACGACGATTGTACAATCGCAATTGATAATCTGGATACCAACCACCATGACGAATCCAACGGCCCATATGATAAGACAAACGTGGCAATTCAAAACCAATTTTAGGATCTAATTTAGGATCATCAAAACTGCTGCCAGCTGTCGCAAACAATTGAATGATTTCATTTTGCAATTCATTCGACAGAGCCTCATCGGCATCTAAAGATAAAATCCAGTCATATTGTGTTTGTTCGCTGGCCCAGGCCTTTTGTGGGCCAAATCCCATCCACGCCTTATGCATTACTTTAGCACCTAATGAACGAGCAATTTCACAGGTGTTATCTTGGCTGCCACTGTCAACAACAATGACTTCAGAGGCAAAGGATGCGGAACGAATGCATCTCGCAATATTATTTTCTTCATTTAAGGTGATAATCACCAAACTGATCGGAAGTTTCATAATATTCACGATGACAACCATCATCATGCTTGTCAAATGCCTTAGACATTTTTAAGCTGACTCAGGGGGATTTTATTATGTCTGTTCAAAATTCTACGTCAGCTCCGAAAACCTTACCATACTTTTCATCAAAGTTTTTACTTCAGAACTCTTTGCAAACTTTATTTTCGTCACCAACAATTACGGCCTTTGTGGCAATTGCCTCCACACTTATTTTTTCATCCCCGTCCCTCGCTTTTATGAGCGTGCAAGAAAGCAACGAAATCACACCGATTGGCAAATACAAATTAGGCTTTGAACCTCAGGCGAAAACCTCGAATGGTAACGGCGCAAATTTCACAACTTTTTTAGATGCCCCAATCAATGACGAGTTCAGCACTCGTGTCCATTTGGGCGCCGGCGATCGTGATTATTATGTCGGTGGCTCTTTGAAATGGGTACCAATCCCTGATTACGACAAGCAACCTGCGATAGGTGGAAAATTATCTGTGATTGCTTCTCGCGAGGTGGCTGACGGATATTTTACCTTTACTGCCGCGCCGATTGTGAGCAAAAAATTTTCCACTGACATCGGCGTTTTCATTCCATACGCATCAGTGCCTGTCTCATCGACCTCTGGCGCCTCTGACACTGTTACCAATTTGCAGTTAGCAGTCGGCAGCGAATACTTACACAGCAAAGCAGACAATATGACCTTTGGTGCAGAACTTGGCTTTGATCTAAAAGATACCTTTTCTTATGCCTCGGCTTACGTCACAATCTATTTAGACGAAAAAGAAACTAAACACCGTTTGACAAAGTGATCACATGCTTCAATTTATAAAAGACGTTCTCTTCAAAGACACCACTACTGCGGCTGACATATACATTGACCTGGGAACGGCAAACACCTTGATTGCCGCGCGTGGCAAAGGTGTTTTGATCAATGAACCAACCTTGATTGCATTTTCAGAAGTCAGCCCCGGCAAACGCAAAGTCGTTGCCGTTGGCCTTGAAGCAAAAGATAAAATCAGCAAAACACCAGGCAACCTTACCGCTCTTCGACCGCTGAAAGATGGCGTCATTGCTGATTACGACACAACAGAAACAATGCTCAAATATTTTCTAACAAGACCGGGCATCAAAGGTTTATTCTCTCGCCCGAAAATTGTGATCTCATTGCCTTATGGTGTAACCGAAGTTGAAAAACGCGCTGCCATTGATGCCGGAAAAGCGGCAGGAGCTAGAGAAGTTTTCCTTGTCGACGAACCAATG
>JACCDN010973254.1_pt1 | contig 13989 bp, 29 predicted proteins | sample 7441691 | NCBI WGS metagenome assembly JACCDN01 (sample SAMN15323439, study PRJNA562643) | freshwater metagenome | isolation source: river surface water | place: USA:Blue River Watershed | collected 2017-08-16
GCATCTTATTATACTGGTCGAAGGGAAGAGGCTAGACAAACTTATTTGGAAATGGTTAAAATTTCTAAAGAACAACCAAAGTATTTCTCACCAGAAGATTTACAGAAGAATGCTCAAAATGCTCAGTTTTTCTCCTAAAAAATTATTTAAATGATTGGACTACATTAAATTATATCGAATTGATAGAAAATCTTTAGATAAAGAAGTTTTACAATTTATTCAGAACCATGATTCTGACTCTACTATTGAAAATAGGGATTTTAAGCTTTGTATTTTATTAAAAGAAAATTATTATGATCCCCTATCTTATTTGAATGAATTTATTGATATAATAGCACCATATTGGAAAGTTACTATGACACAACCTGCAATATTATATGTTTCTCCTATTACATTAAGAAGTAGGCAATTACATGCAAGTACACAGGTTTTTAAAACTATGTCGGATATTAAACATTGGTTTAAAAATTTTAAAAAAGATATCTATCCATATACATTATCATTTGATCCTAATTCATTTCATAAATATACATTTAGATCTGCGCAAGTGGAATCAGAGGAAAAAATTATCTAAAGTTTAAATTTTTTATTTATATTTGTAAAAATAGATTTTCAAAAATGATAAGTTATCAATTTGCTATACTTTTTTCTGCTATACCATCTTTAATATTCATAATTGTTTATGCCTTTATTAGGCGAGATAATGAGACATTAAAAGATAAAAACTCTAATTTAGAAAAGTCTAATAAATCATTAGAATATAAAATATCTTATTTAAATTCAGAATTGATTTCTATTAAAGATAAAAATTCAAAATTTTATCAATTATCAAAAGGTTCTAAAGGATTGATATCTGGATTTCCATTAGAATGGACATCTACTAAAAAATCATTTAAAGTTGATTATGAAGTCGATATATTGGATGTAACAACCTCAAAGGTTAAGGTAAATGCATTCAATTTTATAACAAGTGATAAGCAGGCAAATGATCCAAAAAATAAACAAGATATATTATCCCATTTTAAAGATAAATGGGTTAATATAGGCGATGTATCATTAATATTAAATGAATCAGCCATTTTAAGAAATAAAAAGTTAGATGAAATACTAAATTAAATGAATTTAAAAGAATATCAAAAAGAAATTAAAGAAAAAACAGATTTGATAGAATCTATCAAAAATGAATTTATTAAGCAATGTAAAACCGGTATAACGATGTTGATTACAAAAATGACTATTTTAAATTGAAGGTAAGAGACACCGGGACTACTCTATCGATTGATTATAGTGAGGTAAAGATTAAAGATATTGGAATTGGTTGGTTTAAATTTTGGATACTCCATCGCTATATTAAAAAATCTGTTAAAAAGATTGAAAAAAATGATGAAATTCAAAAAGCTTATAACTTTTCAAAAAACTTTTTTGAAAAAAATATACAACTAAAGAGAGAAAGTAGAATAGATACTATTATAAAATAATATAAAATCATGGGATCATTTTTAAAAAGTAATGTCTTTGATAAGACAGGGGCATCATCAATAGATGAAAGAACATTTATGGGTTCATTAGCGGGATTTATTGCATATGGATTAGCGGTAACTTATTTAATGGCTAGTTATTTTGCACCGGCTATTCCAAGTCTTACATATATTATATGTGTTGGACTTATTGTGCCTATTATAGGCATATTTATGTCTCAATCTGATAGTTTTTCATTATCATTTTTAGGTTATAATTTAATTGTTGCACCAATTGGTCTAACACTCGGTCCTATTGCACATTACTACTCACCAGACGTAGTTCAAAATGCAGCATTATTAACACTAATTATAACTGGTATGATGGGATTTGCAGGGGTAACTTATCCAGATTTTTTCAAAAAAATAGGTAATGTACTTTTCTATTCTTTAATCTGTCTATTAATTGTAAGAATAATCGGTATATTTGTACCTGCAATTGGGTCTTTTGGATTAATTGATTATATTGCAGCATCAATATTTTCACTTTATATTGGATATGATATGTATCGTTCAACACAAGTACAAAGAACAGTAACTAATGCCCTACATATTTCAGTTTCATTATACTTAGATATAATAAATCTATTTTTGAGTTTAACTAATATCTTAAAAAGATAATGGATCCAAAGGTCTTAGATTATATAAAGAAATTATCAATTGCTGATAGGAAGACTTTATCACAGAAGGCTCTAAAAACAACTGAAGAAGTTGGTGAATTAGCAAAGGTAATATTACCTTTTGATTCTGCGCAAGGAACTAATCATCGTTTTGTAGATAAGAAGGCAATTTTAGAGGAAATTGTTGATGTTTATTTATCAAGTATTTCTATTGCATATTCGCTAGGTTTTTCTGACGAAGAAATTGAGGAAATGATAATTGAAAAGTCTAAGAAATGGGAAAACATACAAACAAGAGAATCATCAGCACAGTTTCCACTACCATTTGAAATACATATAACTGTTGAGAATAGTCTTCCAGAATTTGGTAGAAAAAAATCAAAGGGTATGGATTATTTACAATATGCTTTTGAATTGGAATTAAAAGAAAGAGGAATTTCTAAATATACTAAGGATGATTATGACATGAGTATACAGAGAATATTCATTGATTCTTTTAGGAAAAATTGTGCTGAGATTGGAGTTAAACCAATAGTTTTGGATTTAGATATAAATGATGATTTGATTAAGGATTTTATGACCTCATCAAAACATTTTGGTGATAATCGATCTGCATATAATGAGTGTGATAGAATTGCATTAGAGTTAAGAAAGTTTGGATATACGATTTTACGAAAAAAGATAGAGACAATCCCATGGCACCCAATGTCACCGATTGAAATGGATAAAATGCCTGAGAATTGCTATTTTGAATGTCATATTCCTGTATCAATTTCAAAAGAGGAAAAGTTCTCACTTTTGAGTACTATTAAGAAAAATGAGGACGAATTTTCTGGTAAAATTAAATTAAGTAAAAATTTCTTTAAAAAAGAGGTTGATGGTAAATTAATAAATATGGTGACTTATAGATCATATGTTGCATCAAAAAATTTCTTTATAAAAGAAGTTGATAAGTTGAAATTGATGATTTCAGAAGCAGGATTCAGTTTTGATAAAGTTGAGACAGAGTTTGCGATATATGATACAAATATATCACATGATTATAAGTGGATGAATGGTTAAAATAAGGTTGTGTGGGCGAGTGAATAGCCAGAGGACGGCAAATCCTCTTACAGTGGTTTAAATCCATTCACAACCTCAAAAATGAAAGAATTGCTCGATTTTGTCGAGAATCTATCTATATGCTAGATAGTAGTCGAAATCATCCTGCTAAAAGATTTGAAAAGTCTTATCTTCAAATGCTAAAGATGTGGCGAAAATAGGAAAAGTTTTCAGGAAAAGTAATCTTGATATCTATTGTTAAGCCATCTAGAAGTTTTTTAATTAGAAAAATTTTAAATAAAATAAATTCAAAATATGAAAAAAGTAAAATGTAAGCAGTGTGGGTGTGATATATATCATGAATATTCACCAATAGAAAGTTTGAATATTAAAAAAGGTAAAGAGAAATATTTATCTGAACTTAAACAACATCCAAATGAAAACTGCAACACTACAATTTATTTAACATGTGAAAATAACCACTTTGATAAATATTTTTGTAAAATAGAAATTCATAATTAAATTAAAATAAATGCACAGAGACGATAATAGTATTTTTCTTCTTTATATAGAACCAAAAAAAGAAGAAAAATTAGGTAACCCAATAGATGATGAATTAACTCAATTACTTGAGATGGCACTATCACGCGCCCAAAAGGGTGCTGGGGATTATCAAAATAAGATGGATAGCAATGCTGTTGTAAAAATGTCGTTGGATAATCCAAAGCATCGTGATAGAATGATTGAACTTCAAAAAAATGGTTATTTTTCACCAAATGTAATGTATAAAGGTATTCATAGGACTGACTGTGGTGAGTGTTCTTCTTGTTGTGATTATAGATTAGAAAATGGAATGATTACAAACTCATTGGCTCCATTTTATGCTAAGTGGTATCGATATTCTATACCAAAAAATGATATGATAAAGTTGAAAAAATTAAAAGAGTTTTATGAAAGAAAAGGATTTTAAAAATGTTAGCAATTCACTTTTGAGTTTTGATTTTGCATCATTGTATCCAACAACAATGTGGTATCTAACAAAAAGAAATAGAGTTGAAGAAATTAACAAAATACTAAATAAAATAAAAAATGTTTAAAAATTTAATTAATTATTTCAAAAGTGAGATGGCCACTTTTGTTCCTAATTCTGTTACATATAGTCAATCTAGTAGGCCAAGTTCTTATTATGGCGCAACTGGGTCCATATCTAAAGATAGGGAAAGATCATTTGAAATCAATAAAATTTTAAAAAAAGTTAAAAAAGATAAAAGTGGATACATTATATAATGGTTATAGCCTTATTGGGTGTATTGGAGAGACTGGAAATGTTGGACCTATAGGTATTTCAAAATCTGATTTAAGAAAAGATAAAATCATTAAAATATTAAAAATTGTCAGAAGAAATAAAAAATAAATTAATAGCAGCACTAATATTTAAGCAAATTAGTATTAAATTTCAATCATATGAACTAGCCGTTCATTTTAGAGATATTGAAAAGACTATTGATTATGGGTTAGAATATACCGACAGGGATAGTTTTTTTAAAGAATTTAATTATAGTTTACGAAATGGTAAATTAGAAAAGGATTGGGTTGCTTTTTTTGAAAATACTTCTGATAGTTCTATACTTTCAGAAGTAAGTAATATTATTACTAGCAAAGTATTCAAAGATAGCGTAAATAATATTATTCTTTCTTATATAACTAAGACTCTCAGAGATAGGAAAATATCATTTATTCTATAGTTTCTTCTTCAATACCTTTGAAAAGGTAATTTCAAATACGCCCCCATAAATTAATCTTAAAAGAATAAAATTTACCACAAATTCTAAAAAGGTATTTTCTATTTTTATAATTGGTGTATAAAAAACAATTGCTAAGAAAATAGATGTTAGCATTATAAATTTAAAAAAGTGCCAAGCATCTGTTAAAAATGTAAATACTGTTGATGAGCCTAAAAACTTCTCACCTAATATATTCCCTTTAGAGTCCATATACCATTTATTTTTCCAACTTATTTCTGGATTGAAAAAATTTTGATTTTTAAAATTTTTAAAAATTGATGTACTATAATGAAACTGTAGTGTATCCATTGCAGAATTGGATATGGCAGCAATAATTATTATTAAAAAGATTATAAAAATCATAGATTCAAAAAAATATTTTAATATATATTAAATATGATTAGTAAATATTCTAAATTTTTAAATTCAAAAATATTTGAATCAATTCTACAAGTAGATGATAATTTTCATGAACTTATAACTTCTATAAAAAATCCATTGGCTAGAAAAATTGATTATTTATTTGATAAAGATGTTGTAACAACACAAAACTTTATAAAGCCATCTAAAGAAAAATCAGATGAGGTTAGTTTTGTCAATGATACACAAGCACAGAGAATGATAAAGGCGAGTGAGGATCCTTTTACAAAGACTGGTAACCTAGCAAAGATTGGACGATTGGTTAGACAACTATTAACATCAAATGATGTTAAGGTTACTGATCAAGAGATTGAAGGATTTGTTAATGATTATAAAAATGAATGGGATAAAAAACTAAATCCTAAAAAAAGTAATTTACAATATGTAAGTGGAGAAGATATTAGAAAATGGTATTTAGAAGATAGATATGTACGAGGTGGCGGTCAATTAAATAATTCATGTATGAGATATAGTAGATGCCAAGCATATTTAGATATCTATGTAAATAATCCAGATGTATGTCAAATGGTTATATTATTGAACGATGAGGGTGACTTATTAGCAAGAGGTTTATTTTGGACATTAATAGATGGGAGATATTTACTTGATAGAATTTATAGTAGATTTGATTCGGATGTTCAAAAAATTAAAGATTTTGTTCGTGAGACTCATCCAAATGATGAGGTAGAGGATTATGATATCCTCAATACAAGATGTACTGCTAAACTTAAAATTTATCATTTTACTTACTATCCATATATGGATACTATGGATTGTCTTGAGTTAAAGACTGGTTTATTAAGTTCAGAGGCTCCTAGTAGTGGAAGATATTTGAAATTTAGATCAACAGAAGGCGATTGTGAATCACCTGGTTATGTTTATTCTGAAATAATGTCTGATTATATAGATGAAAATGATGCTATTGAATACAATGGTGATTATTATCATATAGATGATTGTAAAGAGGATTATCGTGGTGAAATGGTACCTTCTGATCTTCTTATACATTCTGAGTTATATAATGGATTTATAAATAAAGATGATGCTGTTGAGACTAAATATGGTTTAGCACCATCAAATAACATTTACTTAGTAATAGTTGATGCGCAAGGGACAAAAGAGAAAATACCTGGAATATTTAAGGATGATAAATTTGTTAGTTTGGGTCGCAGAGAAAGACAAGGCATCTCTGTATATACGCTTGGTATTTTAAAGGAATTATCATTTGTTGATGTATTTGGTAATTATTATGAGAAAAAGGATATACGTAATTTCATGAAAGTTTATAGGACTGGTGATCATGGTAGAGAATTTAGACGATTAACTGAAACATATGTACATGACGGCCAGTATGGATATTCTTTTATGCTATACACAAGCGTTGGTAATGAATCAAAATCTCCTGTTTGTTTTTCATCTAATTATATCAGCGGTGGTAGAAAATATTACACATCTGAGGTAGATTGTAAAATATTTGATTTAGAAAGGGATGGTGATGGTGAGTATATAAATAAAGAATCTTATCAAAAGGCTATGTATTATGGTATGTCCATGTGTAATATGCAAAAATATATAGAGATAGTTGAGAACTGTGAAAGAATAACCCCTGCCAAGAAGAGAAAAAAACTTTCGGATATAGATAAGTATCATAAATATTTTATGAGAAATGATTATACATATAGAAGAGGTTTTGAAAGGAATAACTAATATTCTAATTTTTTCCTTATATTTGTATTAAATTATGAAAACATCTAAAGTAGATATATTGTTTAATACAGGTAGAAAAACATATACTGATTTTTTTACTGTGATATATTTACCAACTAATGAGGTTGGTGAAGTGTGTATATCTGCACCTATAAAAAAATTTCCTAAAGCAGTTGATAGAAATAGATTAAAAAGATTGATAAAGGCTGCCTTAGTTAATTATGATTTTTCTAAATTTGATATGTTTTTGATTTATAGACCAACCGACATAAAGTCTTATGTTGAGATTAATAATGATATTAAAAAAATAGAATTGAAGTGAAAATTATAAGTAAATTTAAGGATTATTACGATTATCTTGTAGGTGTCTATGGTATTGATGAAAAACTAATATTGGATAGAACTGAGTTTTATCCAACCAGTAGATTTGTGTCACCTAATGACTCAAAGGTTACATTTTTTATTTGTGGTTATCAAGTTGATGGTCTATATAGAGATGGTAGATTCTATTATGGTGGTGATTTAGCACAATTTGAAAATAAAAAAACATATAAATGGAGATGGTTTAGTAGTTATAAGGATAATGAATCTTTTTACAGTATAAAAACAAATAGAATTGGGAAAGATGAATATATTTCTGTGTTAAAAACACCAATGCTAGATAAGAACAATATTAATGAAAAATTAGATTGTCCAATTTTAATTTATAATATATTTGGTGAATATGAATATAAAGGTTATAAACTTTCAAAGTTTCCTATACTAAAAGATTATGATTTAGTAACAGTTTTTCGACCAGAGAAAATTTGGCAAATGCTATATGACTTTTTATCAAAAACAAAAGATATTCCAAATATACAAACAGATAAGGAAAAAATTATTAGTAAAGGATTTGATTATAAACACTCATTTCGCAACACTAAATAAAAAATATTTTTATATATGAATATAGTTATTGCAGGTGCTCCTGGCTCAGGTAAAGGAACAATGACAGAGATATTATCGGTATTAGGATATAATGTAATCTCAACCGGTGAAATGATGAGAGCCGAAAAGAAATCAGGCTCAGAATTAGGTAAAAAGATATCTAAATTGATAGATTCTGGGAAATTAGTACCAAATGATGTAGTAGATGAAATGGTTAAGAATAGAGTTAATAATTCAAAAGGAAAACTTCTATTTGATGGCTATCCACGAACATTAGCGCAAGCAAAAAAACTTGATACACTTGTATCTCCTATAAAAGTTATATGGTTGAATGTTTCTGATCGAGTATCGATTGAAAGAAATTTGAAAAGAGGTGAATCATCTGGGCGACCTGATGATATGAATGTTAATATTATAAAAGATAGATTGGATATCTTTAAAAAAGAGTCTACACCAATTAAAAAATATTACGAAGAGACAAATAGATTATTCGAATTAGATGGTGAACAAAGTAAAGAATTTGTTTTTTCTCAAATATTAAAAATAATTAAGAATTAATGAATTGGAAAGTAGAAAAACTAAAAGAAGGTAAAAGCTTTATAACCAGCGAAAAGGGAAACTCAATGGTACCACTTATAAAATCTGGACAAGACCACGAATTAAAACCTTGTTCTATTAGTGATGTTGAAGTAGGTGATATAGTTTATTGCAAAGTACGTGGAAATTTTTATACACATTTAGTAAAAGCTAAAAGCGATCAAAAGGGTGTATTAATTGGCAATAATAAGGGTAATATAAATGGATGGACAAAGCAAGTATTTGGTAAGGTTACAAGAGTAATATGAAATTTTTCAAAGTAAAAGCAAGAATAGATGTGAATTATCCATGGATAGAAAAGAATAAAATAATATTTGAGAAGGGAAAAATTTATGATGCATGTATTGGCAAATCCCCAAATAATCTTGATATTTATTACTTGAATATACCTTTAAATAGGTATCAATGCATGTTATTTACTGGTAGATTTAATTTACTTTTTATAAATATTACTGAGGAAAGAAATTCAATTATTGATGATTTATTAAGTTGAAAAACAAACTTCATAGAACGGAAATTATATAATTCTCATAATGAAGAAAATCGAAGAATTTGAATACCTAATTGGTAAAGACTTTGATAAGTCAAAATCCAAACTAGAAAATCCCTATATTCTACACCCATCAACAATAGATGGTCGACCTATATTTAAAACATATGATTTTAATTTTTATCGAATAAATGTCGAGGTAGATAATGGTAAAATAACAAAATTAGTTAATATAGGATGAAAAAAGTCGTCATTTCTGCGCAAATGGGTAGTGGTAAAAGCTTTATCTCATTGGAGTTTGCGAAATTGGGTATTCCGCTATTTACAATGGATGAAGTAACAAGATTTTTACAAAATAATAACAAATCTCTAAAAGACAAAATTGAACATAAATTTCCTGGATCTTATTCAAATGGAAAGATGAATAAAGACTTTATGGTGAAGAAATTGTTTTTTGATACCAACTCCTCACAAAATTTAAAAGATATGTCAGAATTAATAAAACCATATCTCCTTAAAGAATTGGAACTGTTTTATGAAGAGTCTAAAAATAAACCTTTTGTACTTGTTGAAACTGCAATATTATTTGAATATGGTTTAGAAACAGAGTTTGATAAAATAATATTTGTTAATGCTGATAAAAATCAGCGAAAAGAATTTGCTATGAAAAGAGATGGTATATCATCTGAAGAATACGATCTTCGAATGAGAAATCAAATTTCAGATAAAGTAAAAATAGATAAATCAGATTATATCATAAATAATGATTATACCGATTCTGTTGTTGAACAAGTTAAAAAGGTATATAATCAGATTATTTCTTTGAAATAATATTTATCCAACTATCATAACTCATGTTTCCTTTCCTTTGATTGCAATAGGCGCAGCAAACAGCCAAATTAGAATAATCATATAAGTCACCACCATTTGATATTGGGTTTCTGTGATCGGCCGTGGCACCATCTTTCCTACTAAATTTATTATTAAATCTAATATTTTTATATTTTCTATTATTAATTGGATTGGTTATCCTACTATAATCAAACTCATATACTTTCAAAGGACCCCTATTACAATATTCACAATATAAGTCACCTAGGATAGATTTTTGATGCTTAAGAAATTTTAGGTTGTTAATAACAATACTTAATTTATCATTTTTATGATTACCTGACTCTGTAGATTTAATAGTGTCCAACATTTCAACATCTGATAATTGCTTTCTAAGTAACACACCAGATCCGGTTGATTTTGCACTAAATGGATCATCTAAAATAGTGTCTGTAACTCTTGTTTTACCTGATCCGGACCTATCGGTTAGCACTTTATACAATTCTTCATTGATAAAATCATTAAATAGTAATATTTTATTTAAAGTCATGTCGTTTTTTTCTTATTTATCAAGTGTTTTAGATATATTTATGTAAATATATTTATATATAAAAAATGAAAAGTACAATTTTATTTTTATTATTATTTGTCTCTTTAAATTTATATCCTGAGAATAAGAAAGTGACTTATTATATAAGGTCTGGTATTTACAAAAATACTATATCTGTTATTGATTTAAACAAATATTTATCATTAAAAGAAAATATTAAAACAATTAAAACAGAAGGGGGTTATTATTTTTTAATTGGTAATTTTAATAATTACACATCTGCTAAGATGGAAGAAGATAGTCTTATTAGAATGGGTATAGAATATACTTTGATTATAAAAAATTAATATATAAATATGATAATTAAAATGTTAAATTATATGAAGTTCATTCAAAAAATAAATGATTGGTTTGATATACCAAAAAATCCTTATAAATTTTTAATTGGATTTTGGTGGATACCAACATGCTTTATATCATTGTTTTTTTGTTTTGACTATAATACACTAAATCCTGATGTACATCAAGTTCCTTTATCTTCTGTACTTATAATGTCATTATTTTTCGGACTTTCTATAGTAAATGTTCTTGAGAGATATCATAAGAAGGTTGATAATGAGATTATTTATTCTATTTGGGAATTTTATTTACTTAGAAAGAGAAAAAAAATATAACTTATTAATATATAAGTTATGCTATTGAAATTTGATAAGTTTAATGAAGCACTTGGTATAAATGATTCTGTTGTTTTAGCGGCGCAGAAAATATTTGATATTATTAATTCTAGTGATAAGACACTTTATACAATTCCAGATATTAAGTTAGGAAATCATACGGTAGAGGTTGAAATTTTTATTAAGGATATGAAAGATACCGATGGTTCTTTTAATGCAACAAAGTCTTCTAATGAAAAAATATTCATAAAATTATCATCGAAAAATTCATATAGTTCATTAGTTCATGAGTTAAAACATGCACACAGGTTTCTTATGATGCCTCTAGATAATAGAGATAGTATAATATTTCATTCAATAAAACAATTTTCTAAGGATAGTGATGAGATGTTATCAATAATAGAACATATATTTTACTTTCTGAATATGGATGAATTTGAGGCGCAATATCATTCAATTTATATGAATTTATCTAAAAATAAAAAATTATCTAAAAAGGATATAGATGATAACCATCACATTAGAATATACAATGTAATATTAGAGTTTATAAATAGAGATGATTTTATGGATTTAATGTTTGATAATGAAGTTAAGAAAACTAAATTTTTATTAATGCTTCATAGGTATGAACTATATCAAAGAGGTAGAAATTATTTATATAAAAATGTAAGAAAAAGTGGATCATTTGGACTCTCAGATTTTAAATTTATGTTTAGAATCAAGAAATTTCTTCTAGACAAAAATATTATTAAATTATCTGATAAAGAGAAAGTCGAATTAAATAAATTAGAAAAAGAAATAAAGAAAATTTTAATAAAAAATTCAAAAGTCATTAAGAAGAAATTGAGTAGATTATATTCACTAGTAAATCATGATGAATCTTTAAATGAGGAAATTAAAATTAAAAATGTCGATTTTGGAATTACAATTGAAGAACTTGGTGATATCTTGACGTATATAACAGACGAGTTTCCGGAACTATCTTGGCAAATTGATACCTCATCACAATCAGGTATAATTAGGTATGATATGGAATCTTTTATCATTGATATGTATATAGATGGTGATTCACAAGCATTATACTATCTAGAGCCGAAGATATTTGAGTTAATATCACAGGTAAATGCTCAACTAAAACACTATGGATTAGAGGTATTTTTTTCAGATTTTGGTCAAAATGATGCTATTTATGAATTGGTTATAACAAAAATTAGAAATAAACCAACAGTGTGGCAAGATAGATACATTATAGATAATAATGGTAAAGGTTATGCACCTAAAATGTCTAGATATCCAAGAACAACAACAGATTCGGAGTTTAAATTTAAAAAATAATTTTATCTCACTACATCAATTAACAGGTGAGTACACCTATATATCAGAAGGTGTTGAAGAGATAACTGGATATAAAACAAATGAGTTGGTGGATAAACAAGTCTATGATTATATACATGTTGCAAGTATTAGAAATGTTTCAAAATCACATATTTATGTAATTGAAGGAATGACAGCATGTGTTGTCTATAGATTTAGATCTAAATCAGGTAAATATATTTGGTTAAAGACAATTTCAAATAAAATAGGTGATGTCATTTATTGTGAAAATGAGAAATTAAATCTAATTAATATTTTATGTTATAGATTTTTATCACTATTTAGAAATGATAAAGAAACGTCAAATAAGATTGATAAATTTTAACTAAAAGGAACTAAGAGTATAATAGAATTTTCTATATTACTTATGTAATAAATATTAAAATTAAATCTATTTTTAATAGGGAGCATAATATCTTTTAAAATTTCATTATGAAGACGGAACTCTTGTCTTCTTGAGTATGGAGTCTTATATTTATTAAATTCATCATTAGATATATCGATATCCATTTCAATATAAAAACATTCTGAAAATTGACTATTGCCCTTTCCAAAGAGTCTTTTACTGTATAATTGATTCTCATATAAATCTGAAAAAACAATTAATGGGTGAATTTCATCACACACCTTACTTATTGTGTTAAATGTCGTAATTTTGCCTCTTTCTTTAATCAAATCATATAATATTTTATCATCTTCATATAGATAATCATAAATATCTTGTAGTGAAATATCACCAATTTTTATTGATTCAAAATCTTTACCCTCGAATAGTTTAAATTTAGATATTATATTCATTATTTTATATATTAAAAAATTTTAATATATTTGTAAATGGTTCAAAAATGTATAGATTGTCAATTTCATAAAGTAATCCCAGATCCTGACCCAACTGATTGGTTTTGTGCAGATGATGTAGCAATTGTTTGTTTAAAAGAAAGGCAGGACGTTGATTTGAATTCAAAATGGGCATCTGATAGACAAGATAAAAAAGTAGTAAGTTGTAGTCTCAGACCTTATCAAATAAATAAAGTTTCGACACCAATTTGGTGTCCTATATCTAAATCAGTTATAAGAGAAGGAGTAATCAATAAAATATTAAATGGTGAAAAACTTAAATAAGTTAATTGATTTATATATCGATATATATCCAAAATCTATAATACCGGGAAAGGATTTAGTTAAATATTTTGACCTTCAGCAAAAATCAGTTAAACCTTTTACCGAGTCTGTAGATAATTTTTTTAGTTATTTTTATCTGCGGGAAAGAATTTTAATTGCTAATCCTGGTCATGACACAATGTCCTCTAATTGGATTTTAAATGACTATGGATTGAGTAAAAAGTATAAAAGAAATGTATTAATAAGCAAATTATTAAATGATAAAAAAATTTAGTATATTTGTATAAAATAAGGGATCATAGTATTAAAGATAGGTGGCTCTATCAGTGTCC
>JACCDN010419722.1_pt1 | contig 13988 bp, 16 predicted proteins | sample 7441691 | NCBI WGS metagenome assembly JACCDN01 (sample SAMN15323439, study PRJNA562643) | freshwater metagenome | isolation source: river surface water | place: USA:Blue River Watershed | collected 2017-08-16
ATCTTCGTGATTCTGGGCGGTTCGGGGTGTGGCAAATCCAGTCTGCTCAAAAACATGATCGGTCTGTACGATCCACCTCGAGGTTCTGTACTGATCGAAGGACAAGACATCGTCACAGCCGAAGGCGATGCCCGGCAGCAGATTCTGACCCGCTTTGGCGTGATGTATCAGCAAGGTGCATTATTCGGTTCAATGAACCTGCTTGAAAACGTTCGTTTGTTTCTCGAGGAATACACGCAGCTCAGCAATGATGAAATGTCGCTGATCGCACGTTGCAAGCTGGATATGGTGGGTTTACTGCCATTCGAATCCTTTATGCCTTCAGAAATCAGTGGCGGCATGCAGAAACGTGCAGCCATTGCACGCGCCATGGCGCTGGATCCCGATATTCTTTTTCTGGACGAACCTTCTGCGGGCCTCGACCCGATTACTTCGGCCGAACTGGATCAAACCATACTGTCGATTTCGCGCAATCTGGGGATTACTTTTGTGGTGGTTACCCACGAACTGCCCAGCATCTATACGATTGCCGATCGCATCATCATGCTCGACAAAGACACCAAGGGCATTATTGCCGAAGGTGATCCGCGCTGGTTACGGGAACATAGTGACAACCCGCAAGTGCGTAAATTTTTTAATCGGGGCGCAGACACAACGTCTGATAGCAATCCGCTTCAACCTCTAACTCAACCGGCCTGAACAGCTTATGTCCAACCGAAATAGTGCTCAATATTACCGACTCGGTATCTTTGTACTCATTGGTGCTGCGGCGCTCGTTGCGCTCGTGCTCATTTTTGGCGCCAAGAATCTATTCGCGAAAACCATGACTGTGGAAACCTACATCAAGGAATCGGTTCAGGGCCTGGATGTGGGCGCCCCGGTCCGGTTTCGTGGCGTACGAATTGGCCAGGTCAGTTATATCGGTCTTTCCGGGTCTCTTTACGAAGAAGATATCGCTCCCATTCAGCGCCGACAGTATGTCGTGGTACGCATGACGGTGGAGAAGCTCAATTACGACAATGTTGAATATATCGAAAAGATGGTCAGAGACGGCATGCGTGCCCAGATTCGCGGTCAGGGTATTACCGGTGTTAACTACATTGAACTGGATTTTGTGAAAGACCCGAACAAATTAAGGGAGTTGCCATTCGACTGGACGCCTGATTATCCGGTCGTGCCTTCGCAACCGAGCCCCGTCAATGTGCTGTTGGATAACGTCGAGGATGCGCTGAAGAACTTTAACCATCTCAATCTGGCCAAGACACAAGACGAAGTAAACACGCTTCTGGTTAACCTCAATGGCATGGTGGCGGGTGATGGCAACAAAGGCAATGGGCTAAACGAATCTGTGAAGCAACTCAATGCATTACTCGGCAAAGTGAATAAGGCTACGGACAATCAAGAACTTGCCGTGCTCATAGAACAACTGACGGGTTCGATTATTGTGCTACGCCAAACGCTGACCACGATGCAGGGTGACCTGACCATCTCGGCGGACAACGTGCGGCAGATCACTAACAACGTGAACGATCTCTCGCAAAAAGCGAATGACTATCCATCGTGGCTGCTCTTTGGCCAACCACCCAAGCGCGTTACCCCTTAATGGTTGCTTTCAGGAATAGCTATGAATACTCCTAACACACCTGCCTCTAGCGCCTTGATCAAAAAGACCAAGTATTACTGGCTGTTACCCGCACTGGCGACCTTACTCCTCGGCGCCTGCTCACTCTCTCGACCCAATCCCGATCAGAGCAGTTGGCTGGTGATGCCTGAGCGCACAGCCGCTCCTCGGGCCAACCCGGTAAAGATGCATCTGAAGATGGGTAACTTCTCAGCAAACGCCCCCTACGATGGAAAGTCGCTGGTCTATCGCATGTCTGAGAACAAATACGAGAAAGACTTCTACAACGTTTATCTGATTTATCCACGCGACATGGTGGCGAATGCCACGCAGAAATGGCTCACCCAATCTAACGCCTTTACGCTGATTGTTGAACAACCCACCACCTTCTTCCCGATGTATCAGTTGCAAGGGGTGATTGATGAGTTCTATGGGGATTATCGTGACCAACCCACGGCGGTTGTGACGATTCAGTTTTATGCCAGTACCAGTTTTAACAGCAAAAACGGCTTGTTCTCCACGCCACGCATTACGAAGCGTGTACCGCTGGCCGACAAATCGACCCAGGCACTTATCAGCGGGCAGCAACAAGCCCTCACTGAAGCGCTTGCCGAACTGGAACAACGTTTGGTTGCTGATGCGGCTAACGCACCCGCCGACTACGTATCAGTGAACGGACGTCACCTTACACACTAACCTGTTAGTACCCGGACCGGTGCAAAGCCGCCGCCGGGTGTACGGAAGTTGGTGGTCTGACCCTGATACAAGCGTGTTGCCAACAGCTGAATCTCTCCGTTGTAGGCATAGACCCGTAGATCATACTTAAGCGATGTGGGCTCTCCCTCACTCATCTTCGGTAGCCTCAGTTCAGGTGGCGGCACAAAGTCTTGCGCCACGTAACCACCTTGCAGGATCTCTTCAAACACCCGTTTAGTGAGCTTATCTCCGCGGTACGTTGCACGTGAACCAAAACCTGCCTGCGGTTTAAAGAACAGGGTTTTGCGCGCACCCCAGAAATGCTCACCTTGTGTCGGCAACACAGGTACCGTGCGCGGCACACAACGCACGATCTGCGTAACGGCTTCGGGATTTAAACCCAATGATGCCAGATAGTCAGGATCCGACAGCCAATCGAGGTTACGCTTGTCGGCCCAGAGTGCATGGGCAACTGGGTGCGGTGTAATCAGCGTGCCTGTTTTAACGCCTGAGGCCTGCACTTGCCAACACTGAGTCAATACACCTGATGCGGCACTGTTCAGGCTGAAATCCGTCATCCGGTTATAGAGCAGATCAACGGCAAAACCCTGATGACTCAGCTGACCGGCGCTGTTACACACCAACGCTTCTGGTCCACAGATAATGGTCTGAATCCCTTGTGCTTCAAACAGCTTTTGCCAGCGTACAAACTCCGGGTACAAGTATTGCTGTTCCGGGCTTTCATCGACGATGGCAATGGTTTGCAATGGCCGCCCCGTGCCCCAAGCCTGCCACTCATTGATAAACATGCTGACGAGCGCCTGTTCGGCCTGGTCCGCAGTTTGGTTGAAACCCCACGCGCGGTTAAGCAGCGTCACCAGCAAACTGCCGCCCGCATTGGTATTGATCTCAATGAGCTTAGGGCCATCAGGGGTTCGATGAAAATCAAAACCGAGACAAACGCCGGGTGTCTGTTGCGATACGTTACTACCCTGCCGCTCGGCAACCGCTTTCTGAAAACCGGGCAAGGCAACCAGTGTCGTCACGGCTTGAACATACGCCGACAATACGGCGAGCTCTGCATCAGGCAGTTCGACAAGGCTATCGGAGAACAGATGGGGGCGTTCACTGAGCGCACCCGCGCCGAGTGTGGTTTCAAGAAGATGGCGATCAGGCAACATGATCTTTAAGCGTATTGATCAGAAAGGTTTCAGCTTCAGCAATATCTCGTGTGCGTGCCATAGGGGGCAGACTGCGCCAGACTTTTTTACCATAGGCTTTAGTCACCAACCGCGGATCGCCAATCACCAGCACACCTTGATCCCGTTCACTCCGAATCAATCGGCCTGCCCCCTGCTTCACGTTGATGACTGCGTGTGGCAACTGGTAATGCATGAAGGCATTTTTACCCTGACGATTCAAGGCATCAATCCTTGCCGAGAGCACCGGGTCATCGGGTGCCGCGAAGGGCAGCTTATCAATCACAACAAGCGATAGTGCATTACCCGGCACGTCGACCCCTTCCCAGAAGCTTTGAGAACCGACCAGTACGCTGTTACCCGATTCACGGAATCGTCGCAGCAATTCGTTTTTAGCGGCGTCACCCTGACACAGCACCGTGATTTCCGGCTGATGAAACGCCAGGCGGGTTTCAAGCTGCGTTCGCACTTTTTGCATGGCGCGCAAAGAGGTACACAAAAAGAAGGTGCGACCCTGTGCGGCCTGTATGAGTGGTAACGCTTTATCCACCAGGCGTTCGGTATATTCCGGGCTATTCGGGTCGGGCAAATCGTTTGGGCAGCAGAGCATGGCCTGCGTGCCGTAATCAAAGGGGCTGTCCCAGCAAAAGGAAGCAATGTCATGCAGCCCCATGGCCTCTTTGTAGTGACCAAAATCACCTTGTACGGCCAGGGTGGCAGAGGTAAACACCCAGCTCCGTGGGCTACTTGCCATGAGTTTGGTAAAGGGTTCGGCGACTGACAGTGGCGTAGCGTGAAGATGCAAACCATGACCCAGTGTCTCTAACCAATACACATAGTCTGCGGCCGGCGCTTCTACATTAGGCTCAGCGGTGACTGGCTGGCCGAGAGCCCCTTTCTTCCAGCGCTGCAAATCCTGACCCAACGCTAATGCCCGCTGCCAGGCGCGTTCCAGATCCGGTGACCGTCCGGCCTGGGTTTCCAACAGAGCGGTCATGAGATCAAGGCGGTCTGCCAGCGCATCCAGCCCTTTGAGAAACTCAGGATGCTTCAGCATATTGCTAGCGGGTTGACGGAGGGTGTCGTTACCCAGGGTGAGCCGGAAGTCACGTGCGGCTTTATCCAGCGCAGCACTCTGCACGGGTAGATCCAGGCAATCCCGCGCTTCGGCGAGTGCCGATAAGCGCACGTCCTGCGCGAGGTCGAGTATTTGCGTTGTGGAGAAGCGCTGGCCAAAAAATATCCCGGCGGTGTCTGGCAGCTGGTGAGCTTCATCAAAGATGACGGTGTTGCAGTTAGGCAATAGCTCAGCCATGCCTTCTTCTTTGAGCGCCACATCGGCAAAAAACAAGTGGTGATTGACCACAACCAGATCAGCTTCTAACGCTTCCCGGCGTGCTTTGACCACAAAGCACTCTTCATACTGGGCACATTCACTCCCCAGACAATTATCTTTGGTCGAGGTGGCCATATGCCAAACTGCAGCGGATTCAGGCACATCGGCACATTCGGCCTTGTCACCGCGCTTCGTCATTTTTGAGAAGCGCAGAATATTCGTAATGTGGCGCGCATCTTCCTTTTGCAGGAAGCGGCCTTCACTGTGTGCCCGTTCCAGATGATGCAGGCAAACGTAGTTACTGCGTCCTTTCAGCAAGGCAACACGTATGGGAGCACCCAATGCTTCGCGAACGGTTGGAATATCACGTTCGAAAAGTTGATCCTGCAGCGTCTTCGTACCGGTAGAGAGTACGACCTTGCCACCGGACAGCATAGCCGGCACCAGATAGGCAAAGGTTTTACCGGTACCGGTGCCCGCCTCGACTAGGCAGGCAGCATCTGCCCTGATGGCATCGGCAATACGTTCAGCCATTTCGGTCTGCTGCGGACGCGCTTTGAAGGAGGGAATCTGGCGAGCCAGCGGTCCTTCAGGGGTAAAGACATCAGCGACTTGTTCAACCAGGCTCATGCCCAGATTCTACCAGCCAGCGGGCACTGAACCGATGATTTGCCACGGAACCCCTGTGGCGGCGATAATGATGCTTTGCGTCAAAGACTTAAGATATTTCAAAAGGACAAGCCTGTGAAGTGGACCATTATCTGGATTTTCGTGCTGTCGACCATGTTCGTGCACTTCCGAGGCAAGGTGCGGCTGCGCCCTTTCCGCCAGATTACCGATCACTCCACCTTTCTGGCACCGGTGAATGTGATGCTCTATGCCGCCTCCACTGTGCCGAACGTGCCTTATCTCGATGCCAAAGACTTCCCGGAAATGAAGATCTTTGACGATAACTGGGAAAAGATCCGTGAAGAGGGTCTAAAGCTTGCTGAACTGGGTCAGATCAAGGCATCGGACACCTATAACGATGTGGGCTTTAACTCATTCTTCCGTACCGGTTGGAAACGTTTTTACCTGAAGTGGTATGACACCGCCCACCCATCGGCGGAAGAGCTGTGCCCTGTGACCTGTGGCTTGCTCAAGCAGGTACCTAACGTTAAGGCAGCTATGTTTACGCACTTGCCACCGGGCGCCCGCCTGGTGAAACACCGTGACCCGTATGCCGGTTCGATCCGTTATCACCTGGGTTTGTCGACCCCGAATGATGACCGCTGCTTTATTGATGTGGATGGCGAGCGTTATAGCTGGCGGGATGGTAAGAGCGTGTTCTTTGATGAGACGTTCATTCACTACGCTGAAAACGAAACCGACAAAGACCGCCTGATTTTCTTCTGCGACGTCGAGCGCCCGCTGGCTGGTTCGTGGATTCAAGCCTTTAACCGCTGGTTCGGTCGTTATGTGGTTGGCGCAGCTGCGTCGCCAAATGCCGATGGGGATAAGACCGGTGTGCTAAACAAAGTATTCGGCGTGGTTTACAAAGGCCGCGTCTGGGCAAAGGGACTCAAATCACGTAACCGTACTGCCTACTACGTCGGCAAATGGGTCATCCTAGGCGGTATTCTGGCGCTGATTCTCTTTGCATAAAGCGAGCCCCTAGCTATGCGTTTACTGCACACCATGCTGCGCGTGGGAAACCTCGACAAGTCACTGGATTTTTACACCCGCATTTTAGGCATGTCATTGCTGCGTAAAAATGATTATCCCGAAGGCAAATTCACGCTAGCCTTTGTGGGCTATGGCGCCGAATCCGAACAAGCCGTGATTGAACTCACCTATAACTGGGGTGTGGACAAGTACGACCTCGGTAACGCCTATGGTCACATTGCGCTTGAGGTAGAAGACGCCTACGCCGCCTGTGACAAGATCCGCGAGGCCGGTGGCAAGGTGATTCGTGAGGCGGGCCCCATGAAGCATGGCCATACCGTGATTGCTTTTGTGGATGATCCCGATGGTTACAAGATCGAGCTGATCCAGCGCAAGAATCGCATCGACTGATGGGTAAACGGCTCGACAAGCTAGAGAGCAAGCTACAGGTCTGGATGGAGCGCGCCAATAAAGGCAATCATCTACTCGGCCTAAGTGCACTGCTGTCGTTTGGTGGCACGCTGACGGCGGCATACCCGGTAACGGCGGTGATTGTCACTGCCGTGATCATGGCGCCACGCCGTTGGCTCAAGCTCAGTGCGGCATGCTCTCTTGGGAGTGCGGCAGCGGGTGCTGTGGTCGTGGGCGTTGCGCATCTACTTGGTTATAACGAAATTCACCATTTATTCCCGAACCTTATTAGCCCGGCAACCTGGGCGGAGGCTTCGCGCTGGATTGGTGACTATGGTGTCTGGGCAATCTTCGGGGTCGGCGCATCACCCCTGCCCCAGATGCCACTGCTTATTTTCTTCGGCATTGTGGATGACCGCATTCTGGAAGCCTTCATCGCACTGTTTGCAGGAAAGCTGATCAAATACACCCTGGTTGCCTGGGTGACGCAGCACTTTCCGGAAAAACTCAGCTTCTTTAAGCGCATTAACGGCAAAATTAACCACAATCAACCGCAATAAGCTGGCGGCATATCGCCCATCAGCGTAAAATTGTGCCGTGGGCGATTTGTCGCCCGTGTCCTTTATTACCGGAGTTAGCATGTTTCCCGAATACCGTGAGCTGATCACCCGCCTCAAGACAACTGACCGTCATTTCACCAACCTGTTCGACAAGCACAATGATCTGGACCAGAAGATCAAGAACATGGAAGCCCACGTTGAGTCGGGCACACCGGAAGAAATCGAAACCCTGAAAAAAGAGAAACTGCACCTGAAGGATGAGCTGTACGCGATCCTGAAAAAGGCAGAAGCTTAATCAAGGTTCAACACTGCCGGTTTGCTATTCGTGGAACCGGCAGTCTTTCATGGTCACATCGTGACTAAAGTCTTCTGAAGTATAAACGCTCCCGGTGAGCGTGCCTTCAAAGTTCATTACACGCCCTGCCGGTGCAGCACTCAAAACATTCCGGCACCAGAGCGATACTTCCCCCAGGCCTGTTATACGCACATCTGCAACCATGGCGTTCGGGTTGCCCTTAGGCGCTTTAACAAATTTAGCCTGACCTTGCAGTGTTTCACCTACGTATTTTTTGGTGCTCTGTGGGTTCTTCTGTGCCGCTTTGGCAATCCCGGATAAAGCAGATAATGGTAGTGCTTGTTTGGTCACCGGCGAGACGGCATGAACAGGCATGCTAACCACTGACTTAAGGGGTGATGGTGAAATAGGCTCATTTGTACTGGACGATTCGGTCATCGTCTGCGGGACTGTTCCACCCTCTGAAACTGCTGCCGGATTTTGCGTTAATGAACAAGCGGTTAGGAGCGTAGCAAGCAAACAGACGGGGTATGACGAAATGTGCATAACAAAGGCTTTCAAAGCAGGCAGCCTGCATTCTAACGCGCAACATATCTCACTCAATAGCTTACACAGGGATTACAATAACGTTTCGATTTTATGAAACAAATAGGTCACCCATGTTCGGCAAGCTCATGCCTAAAGAAGGCAAGTATTTTGATCATTTCAACGCACATGCTGCTCTGATTGCCAAAGGCGGCGAACTGCTGACCCAACTGATCGGTGCCTTGGCGACCAATGCCGACCATGTGGATCGCCTGGCCGAAGAAATTGATACGGTTGAGCGTGAAGCCGACAAGATTACCCACGAAACACTGGCGCAGCTGCATAAGTCATTTATTACGCCGTTTGATCGCGACGAAATTCACGAACTAATCAGTGGCATGGATGACATTCTGGACATTATCCAGGATGTGGCCGAGTCGGTATCGCTGTACGACATCAAGCAAGTACCGCAGGAAGCGGTTGCCCTCGCAGAAGTGACCGCCCGCTGCTGCAATCACATTACCGCCGTCGTTAAGCTGTTGGACAGCATGCAAAATGGTCCACACATCCTGACAATCTGCCACCAGATTGATGATCTCGAGTCCGACGCAGATCGTATGCTGCGCGAGTTGATGTCCAAGGTATTCCGCGAAGAACCCGATGTGCGCCAGGTGATCAAGCTGAAGGAAATTTACGAGCTACTCGAATCGGTATCAGACCGCTGCAAGGATGTGTCCGGCACGGTTGAAGCGATCGTCCTCGAAAACTCCTGATCGCGCACCATGGATAATCTGCAAATGAGCCTGGGGGTGATCATCACCCTTGTGATCGTGGCATTGCTGTTTGACTTCATGAACGGCTTCCACGATGCGGCGAATTCGATTGCCACGATTGTTTCAACCCGTGTTTTAAAACCACACCAGGCTGTGATCTGGGCAGCGGCGTTTAACTTTCTTGCCTACTTTCTCTTTGAGCTCAAGGTTGCGGGCACGATTGGTAAGGGCACCATCGATCCTTCGATTGTTGATCACTACCTCATCTTTGGCGCCCTTATCGGCGCTATCGTCTGGAACGTGATTACCTGGTACTACGGCATTCCCTCTTCCTCTTCTCACGCACTTGTGGGTGGCCTGGTCGGTGCCGCTGTCGCCAAGGCCGGTTTCGGCAGCCTCATCTCGGCCGGCGTACTCAAGATCATCGCCTTCATCTTTATTGCGCCATTTCTGGGGTTCACCATCGGGAGCCTCATGATGGTGATTGTTTCCTGGCTCTGTAGGAACATGTCGCCCAGCAAGGTGGACAAGCATTTCCGCCGCTTACAACTGCTATCTGCCGCTGGCTACAGCTTGGGTCATGGTGGTAATGATGCCCAGAAGACCATCGGCATCATCTGGATGCTGCTCATTGCCGCAGGCGTTTCAAAATCTGGCGAACACGTGCCAGCGTGGGTAGTCCTGTCCTGCTATACGGCGATGGGCCTAGGCACCATGTTCGGTGGCTGGCGCATTGTTAAGACCATGGGCAATCGTATTACCAAGCTCAATCAGGCACGTGGTTTTTGTGCCAACAGTGCCGGTGCCATGACCCTGTTCTTTGCAACGGCACTGGGTGTTCCTGTCTCAACGACACATACGATTACCGGCGCCATTGCTGGCGTAGGTTCGACCCGCGGCGCCCGCCGTGTACGCTGGGGCGTGGCTGGCAATATCGTCTGGGCATGGATTCTGACGATTCCCTGTAGCGCACTGATTGCTGCCGGGGCTTGGTGGTTAGGTACTAAGCTGCTCTGACTTCAGACGGCAACGCCTTAGAATTTTCTGAGTTCATGCTTAACGCGGATAAAATCCGCGAATGCGCTACGCTAACTCCAAGATACTAAAACGCTGCTTTGAGCAGGCGTTTTTGTACCTCTGCCTTGTGCTGCCTACTACGGCACAGGCGAGCACCTTCTTTTTTCCGGAAATGCATCCAACCCAGACGCGGACTGATCCCCCCAGCTGGTTAAAAGATGGCTCGGGTGGTGACGGCTATGTCAGTGTTACATCCGAAGTCGTTCCTGTAGGTAGCTGCGCTCGCCTGGCCTCCAGCAACTTCTGGGGCTCCGATAAGGTTCAACTGGTGCTATCCGTAACCAGCAATGGTTTCAAAAGCCGGATGGACCAGATGGATATACCCGTTGCAACATTTGACGGCCGTGAAAATGGTGCGGAATGCGCTTCGCTGAGCACAAACCCTATTCAGATCGTGCCCCTCTCCGTTCTAGGTGTTCGATCACTTCTCAATCCGGGAAAGCTGTCGCTCACGATCAATGTACGAAGTGCCATTGATTCAAACAGTGATTTTGTCGGCTCAGCAAAACTATTACTGGGCGCTGCCACCCTAGTCGCCACGGGAGGCACTTCGGCGCTGGTCGGTGGTGCCACTGCCGTTGTGGGCAATTCCGTACTGGCCGATACCGAGGCTCGCGCTAACAAAATGATGAAGGGCATGACCGACGCTCGCGTACCGATCTCGCTGAACTGGTCTGACTTGCGCAAAGGCTTGCACACCATTCAGATCCCAGTCTATCGGGCTGATCAAATAGGCAGTGTTTCAGATAAAAAGATACTGCAGCTGCAGTCCGACCCGGCCGCTGAAAAAACTCATTTATTTACGATCCGTTTGGATTTTGCGTTCTTCCGGACCCTGTTCTATCCGACTGTTGAAGATCTCAGCAATCTTGGCGTTCGCGAAAACATCTCTGCCGAGCGCATCCTGAATCACTTGGTGCCCGGCACCAAAGAAAATTTCATGCAGATTCTCAACAGTTCGGCTCCGAGCCAATTACGAATTATGTCGAATGCCAGCGGTAAAGATCTATCTCGTGCCTGTTCACTGGGATTTGAAAAGCTACGCGCTGCAGGTCTAGCTAATCCTGATATCGCCCTAGTCATGAAATCCTTTATGGATGAGGCTCGTGGTAATACTGCGTGGTATCAGGATGCAGACTTCGTGAAAACCTGTTTTGGCCAGGCACCTAAAGTTGAATCAGCACTCACGCTCATCTATGGCGACCCCAGTCAAATACCTTCAGTTGCAAACCCTGTGAGCGTAGTACCTTCCACTCATTAAACACACCGTCGACGTTTATGTTGATGATGTAGCGATCCTTTTGATCCAGATCAAAGAAAGCGCAATCTTTTACAATGAAGCTCGCTTTAATATCCGGAACAAACATGCAACGTCTCTTGATGCTTCTGCTTGGCTTGACCTTAACAGCGCTCGCGTATGCAGGTGATCTGGTTTATCTGAATTCGTCGGCTGGTGCCCAAAGATTGTTACAGGCCGACTATAACCGGCAATATTTTGCCGTACAGCCTTTTGTAGATACCCAGGAAAATCTGGCTTTTTGCGGGCCAGCCAGTATGGCCGCGGTGCTGAATAGTCTGCCGCGAGAAACAAGGCCAGTGGCACCCCAACTCAAACCATTTCCCTATTTCACACAAGACAGCTTTTTTAATCAGCGCACACAAACAATCAAAACCCGCGAGGCAACTCTGAGATCTGGTTTGACGCTGCAGCAAATGACAGAGATGTTCCGGCAATTTGCCGTGAATGCCGATCTATTTTATGGCGATCAGCTGACTGAATCTACCTTCCGGGATCTGATGACTACCGCCATGGGTGACCCGAATACGCGCCTGGTAGCTAATTTCGACCGCAAGACACTTAATCAGCAAGGCGCTGGACACTTTTCACCGATTGCAGCCTATGACAGTGCGAGCGATTCGGTGTTAATTGTGGATGTGGCCAAGTTTAAATACCCACCCTTCTGGGTGAGCGTTGTCGACTTGCTCAATGCCATGAATACAATTGACTCGGACAGCGGTAAAAGCCGAGGACTGATTCGGGTACGAGCCCTACTTCACTAAGGGCCTAACCCCGGTAAAGCCGCCATCGACAGACCACACCTGCGCCGTAACACGACCGCTCCGGTTGGAAAGCAACCAACCCATAAGCTCAGCAAGCTCGGTGGTCGTACCAATACCAGGAAGAGCATATTGTCTGGCGGCCGCGGCGCGCAAAGCATCCGTTGCAAGCAGCCGTTCAGTTGCAGGAGAATCCATAATTCCCGGCGCCACAACATTCACCCGAATACCATAGGGGGCATAGGTAGCCGCGGTGCCTCTGGCAAGACCTTCAACACCGGCTTTGGCTGCAGCGACCGCCTCATGATTTGGCGTACCGATTTGCGCAGCCACTGAAGAAACAAGCACGGCGCTCCCCGGCAAATTATGCTGTCTCAGACTCCCCACGAAGCCCGCAAGTGAATGAAATGCGCTCGTTAAGTTCGACTCGATCGATTCCTCAAAATCGGCTTTGCTCAGCCTATGTAGGGCGCCGAGTTTGATGTTACCCACACAGTGGGCGAAAGCCTGGGGTATTAACGCGTTGTCCTGGGCAATGTCAAAAATGGATTTCACGCCATCCGGTGTAGCGCAGTCTGCAGTGATCTGCAGATGCTTGTCTCCGTATGCCTCCTTAAGACGCGCCGGATCTCTGCTCGTCACGATCAGTTGCCAGCCTTCGGCCTCAAGATGCGCTGCAAGTGATTTCCCTAACCCACCAGCAGCACCTGTGATTAAAGCGATCTTTTTCATGAGAGACCCTTTTCTTAGAATCGTTTTGTACTAGACAAATTGTTGACAGATGTCATTTTAAAGCATATTTTGTCGATGTATACAAATTTGTCGTGGACAAAATGCCCCTAGCCAAACTTATCGTCAAACCCGTTCTTATTGCCGCCTTGCTCTCAGGTGCCTTAGCAATTGCTGCCCCTAAAGCCAGAGGGAACGACATGTCTACTAACAGCAAACAAACGTTGGCCGCCTCGCAATCGTGTCCAGATCTGCTTAAAGGCACCTACCCCAAATTACAGGATGAGACGCCTCAGTCTCTATGCCAGTACGCTGGCAAGGTCGTCCTGGTAGTTAATACCGCGAGCTATTGCGGTTTTACCCGGCAATACGATGGCCTGGAACGTTTGTACGATCGGTACAGATCACAGGGGCTGGTAATTCTGGGGTTCCCATCTAACGATTTTGGCCAGCAGGAACCAGATAGCAACAAAAAAATTGCAGATTTCTGTCACAACACCTACGGCATCAAGTTTCCAATGTTTGCCAAATCATCCGTCAGGGGCAGCAATGCAAACCCACTTTTCAAACAGCTTGCCCAATTGACCGGCGATTCGCCGACCTGGAATTTTCACAAATACCTCATTAGCCGTGATGGCCGTCAGGTATTGAGCTTCGGTAGCCAGATAGCACCTGAGAGTAAAACAATGACCGAAGCTATAGAACAGATGCTCAAAAGCACACCTTAGCTTCAAAACACACCCCAACCCCCGGGAGAAAACCATGAACGCACCAGATAAATCGCTACACGATATGTTGCTTCCAGATATTCAAGGCAAACCTGACCATAGAGAATTAGCCATCAACCAAGTCGGGGTTCGTGGTCTACGTTAGCCAATAAGCTTAGTGGATGCTTCAGGTACTCACCCTACAGTGGCAACACTCACCATGACGGTTGGGCTACCACCCACGGTTAAGGGCACCCACATGTCCCGATTTGTCGAAATCATGGAAGCGCAGGACAAACCACTCACGCTGACCTGCATGAAATCCCTATTTAGCCGTATGCGCCAGCGTTTAGAAGC
>JACCDN010323399.1_pt1 | contig 13986 bp, 12 predicted proteins | sample 7441691 | NCBI WGS metagenome assembly JACCDN01 (sample SAMN15323439, study PRJNA562643) | freshwater metagenome | isolation source: river surface water | place: USA:Blue River Watershed | collected 2017-08-16
CAACCGCTTACCCTTGCTATGTTCCCATCCTGGGGGAGTCTGCAGGAGCTGGTCGTGTAGGACTTGCCGGTGCAAATATACAACCTTTTTATATTTTTGCAAGTGCATTGCTACTAATAAAATAAGGTTGTATATTCGAGCATTCAAATATTACACTATGAAAAAGTATAACTTCTTATTTATCATTTTATTAGGGTTGATTTTATCCAACTGTGGAGGAGCTAAAAAAGAAAACAACACCTTATTTACTTTTGATACAAACCAATTTAAAGCACAATACCAGCCTCAAGAATCCATCGAATTAAATCTATTAAATCCTAATTCAAAAACGGTTGATAGTGTGGTGTATTACGTAAACGAAACTAAAATTGGCACTACAAAAGGATTAGAAAAACTACCTTTTGCTTTTAAAGACCAGAAACTTGGCTATCAAAATCTTAAAGCTATTATTTACTTCGAAGGAGAAAACACCGAAGCTAGTGACCGAGTAGAATTGGTTTCAAATGTACAGCCTAAATTATTGAAGTATTCTATTGTAAACACCTACCCTCACGATATAAAAGCCTATACACAAGGATTGGAATTTTATCGCGATACTCTTTACGAAGGAACGGGTAATGGAAGTGGCCCAACAGGGAATAAAGGAATTTCCAGTCTAAGAAAAACGAATTATAAAACAGGTGACGTTTACAAAAAAGTAGAATTGGCGGAACAATATTTTGGAGAAGGAATTACAATTCTCAACAACAAGGTCTATCAACTTACTTGGTTAAATAATGAAGGCTATGTTTACAATGCCGATACTTTCAAAAAAGAAAAAACAATGCCTTACTATAAAAAAATGGAAGGTTGGGGATTGACATCAGATGGTAAATCGTTATATATGACGGATAGTTCAGAGACAATTCATATTTTGAACCCAAATACTTTTGCTGAAACTGCTTCAATTAATGTATATTCTTTAGCTACCAAAGTAAAGGCTGTAAATGAATTAGAATGGATTGATGGTAGAATTTACGGAAATGTGTATCAAAAAGATGCAATTGCGGTAATCAATCCTAAAAATGGAGCTGTAGAAGGAATTCTTAATTTGGCCGATCTAAAAACCAAAATTACACAATTACCAGATACTGATGTGCTTAACGGAATTGCCTACAATCCTAAAACTAAAACACTATTTGTAACCGGTAAAAACTGGGACAAAATGTTTGAAATTAAAGTTTCAGAATAAAAGCCATCATTTAAATAAAAAAAGGGAGCAAATTGCTCCCTTTTTTATTAATAATAACTTGATGGAGATTGTTATCTCAAAGAAAAACTAGTTTTAGAAACCAATTCATCTTTGTCAAAAACATTCACAAAATAAGTTCCTTTAGCGAATTTTTTTCCAGCTAAGTCTTCAGAAACATCGATCGTTTTATTCTCATATTTCACATTAGTTGTAAAACTATAAGTCAAAGATTTAGAACCAAAAGATTCTGTCTTTTTGTCTCCAACAACATTATTCTCGCTATCAATTACTTGAACATAATATGTTTTAGTTCCTGATTTAGCAATTTTATTTTCAGCAATGGTAAAACTTACTTTAAGCACGTCTGCTCTATTTGCTTTTTCTGTTTCAATTTGTTTTCCAGAGCTTCTTACTTTATACGCAGCACCTTTTGTATTCAAAACAGTTAATACAGACCCTTTTTCTACTGTTTTAGCTAAATCTGAATTTTGAGCTGTTAAAGCTTCATTCGCTTTTTTAGATTCTACTAATACTACTCTTGTACTATCACGTTGCGTAGTTAAAGTAACATTTTGTTTTTTCAAATTATCGTTTTCAGCAATCAAGACTTTCATATTATTTTGCAATGAAGTCAATTGAGATTTAAATTTAGAAACGTCTCCGTTAGATTTTTTTAAATCTTCCATAAGCGCTACTACTTTATCTCTTTCTTTGATTAATTCTTCAGACATCGTAGTATTTTCGGCAATTGCAGCATCATACGTTGCTTTTAGCTCTTGCAAATCTTTCATCACTGATTCTTTCTCAGTCAAAGTAGTTTTTAACTCCGTTCTAACAATTTCAGCATCGGTTGACATTTTAAAAATATAACCTAAACTTCCTAAAAGTAATAATAGTAATACAATTACTACTGCTTTTAAATTTGAGTTGCTTTTTTGATTTTCCATTTTTTAATTTTATAGTTTAATAGTTTTCACAAAAATAATAATATATCCATAGGACACAACGTATTTTAAGACAATTATAGTATTTTTGGTCAAAATTATTTTTTATTATGGATAAATTAATTCCTTTCACAATAACGGATCTTGGCAAAATTACGAACCATAGAAATGGGGAAATTAAATTTGGTGAGAAAATGATTACTGTACCTAAAGGAATAGATCCATTGGAATTTATTGCTACTTGCGAAGCCAAATACGTTATACTAGGAATACCTGAAGATATTGGAATTAGAGCTAATTACGGTAGACCTGGAGCGGCCTCTGCTTGGAATAGTGCTATAAAGAGTATTGCCAACATCCAGCATAACCGATTTTGCAAAGGAAGTCAAATTGTCATTCTAGGGCAACTCAATGTTGCTAATGAAATGGCAGAAGTGGAACATTTAGATTTCAATGATATTGATGACCGATCTAAACTAAGTCAATTAGTCAAGAAAATTGATAAAGAAGTTTCGCATATTATTTTCAATATTGTAAAACTAGGAAAAACACCTATTATTATTGGAGGTGGGCACAATAATGCCTACGGTAACATAAAAGGAACTGCGTTAGCTAAAGGAAAACCAATTAATGCTATTAATTTTGATGCCCATTCTGATTTTAGAATTTTAGAAGGACGTCACAGCGGTAATGCTTTCTCCTATGCTTACGAAGAAGGTTTCTTGAAAAAATATTTTATTTTTGGTTTACACGAAAACTACACTTCCAAAAGTGTATTAGATACGTTGAAGAAAATCGAAGATCGTGTTCGATATGTTACTTATGACAGCATCAACATTAGAAAAGAAAAAGAATTTGATCATGAAATGGTTCAAGCTCTAGATTTTATCAATCAAGAGGCTTTTGGTGTAGAAATAGACTTAGGAGCTATACCTAATATTGCTAGTAGCACAATGACACTAACTGGATTTTCAATAGAAGAATTAAGACGGTTCGTTTCTTTTTTTGGTAAATTTCAAAACGCCACTTATTTACATCTTTGCGAAGGCGCTCCAGATTTAGGCGAAGAAAAAAATGATCATCTAATTGGTAAAATTATTGGCCATTTAATTACTGATTTCATTAAATCCAATAATGAAAAAATAAATCCAAAAGCACAGGAATTACAAAACTAATGCATCAAAAATAATAACACTATCTTTGCCAAGTATTGCTGTACATATTACAGCATATTTAATACCAAAAATATGTTATTCGAAGATTTATCACTTTCAAAAAGTATTCAAAAAGCCGTCTATGAAGAGGGCTATACCCACCCTACACCTATCCAAGAACAATCGATTCCGTTAGTATTAGCAGGTAGAGATTTAATTGGATGTGCGCAAACAGGGACTGGAAAAACGGCTGCATTTGCCATTCCAATTATTCATCAATTACACCGAATTGTGGGTTCGTCAAAAAAAGCTAAAGAAATTAGAGCTTTAATTGTAACGCCAACCCGTGAATTAGCCGTTCAAATTGGTCAAAATATTGACACTTACGCCAAGTATACTAATCTAACTCAAATTACCCTTTTCGGTGGTGTTTCTCAGGTTCCGCAAGTAGACACCTTAAAAAAAGGAGTCGATGTTGTCATTGCTACACCTGGAAGATTATTAGACTTACACAAACAAGGGTTTATCAATTTAGATCATTTACACACTTTAGTTCTAGACGAAGCAGATCAAATGCTCGACATGGGTTTCATCAATGATGTAAAAAAGATTGTAAAGCTTACGCCAAAAAACAGACAAACGTTACTATTCTCGGCTACTATGCCAATTGCTATTAGAGAACTTGCCGAAATGTTTTTAAAAGACCCCGCTAAAGTGGAAGTCTCTCCTGTTTCATCGACTGCCGAAAAAGTAGAACAACGCATTTATTTTGTCGAAAAGACAGAAAAAAGAAATTTACTTTATCATTTAATTAAAAATGAAAATTTATCCAATGTACTAGTTTTTTCGAGAACTAAACACGGAGCTGATAATGTGGTTAAAGCATTGCGTAAAAATAACATTGCTGCTGAAGCGATTCACGGTGACAAATCACAAAACGCAAGACAACGAGTATTAGAAGCGTTCAAAAATAAAGAAGTAGGTGTACTTGTAGCTACAGATATTGCCGCGCGTGGGATTGACATTGACCAATTACCCTTTGTAATTAATTTTGATTTACCTAATATTCCTGAAACCTACGTTCACCGAATTGGTAGAACAGGTCGTGCTGGAAATGGTGGAATTGCGATTTCATTTTGTAGTAAAGATGAAGAACCGTATTGGAAAGACATTCAAAAACTAATTAAAGTGGATGTCAAAATCATTGCTGATCATCCGTATCCTTGGCATTCAGGAAGTCCTAATGCGATTACAGAGAAACCAAAAAACTCCAATCGAAGTGGTGGAGCTCATAAATCAAGAAAATCAAGTGCTTCAAAACAAAACAAAAAACGTTGGTATTAATACCAACGTTTTTTGTTTTACACTTAATCGATAATAACTTTATTTACAACGTTTTATATGTTAAATATTATTCCATGAAGTAATATCTTAATTAAGTTTGCTACTCTTAATAACAAACAATTAAATTTTATTAGTATGGAAACTTTAGTAAAAAGAAACAGCTTATTGCCGTTAATCCCAACAACCAATCTAATCGATGATTTATTTTCAAGAGATATCTTCGATTGGACAGACAGAAATTTTTCATCCATTGGTAGCAATTTACCGTCTGTAAACTTAAAAGAAACAGATAATAAATTACAAGTAGAGCTAGCGGCTCCTGGAATGAAAAAAGAAGATTTCAAAGTCGAAATCGACAACAACACACTCCTTATTTCTTCTGAAAAACAAGAAGAAAAAGAAGAATCTAGAAAAAAAGACAATTACATTCGAAAAGAGTTTAATTATCAGTCTTTTTTTAGATCTTTTGCACTACCTGAATATATTGACGAAAATAAAATTCAAGCCAATTATAAAGATGGTATTCTTCATGTAGAGATTGCTAAAAAAGAGGGTAGTACAAAGAAAAGCGCTAAAACCATTGCTATCCAATAAAAATTGTAAGTAAGAATACTACTGAGTTCTTATTTGCAAAAGAATCGTTACGCCTTTTGCCTAGGGCGTGACGATTCGATTTATTTCAAATAATATTAAAAACACTATTATGAATACTGCAAAATACATCCTGAAAAAAGCAAAAATAATGGGTAATTTTAGATCGCTAGAGATTAAAAAAAATGAATTACTGAAACCTTCAAAAAAATCTAAAAGGCATACTACTAAAGACCACTTGGATGATACTTATTTTTTATTGTCTCAGATGTATTCTCAGGAAAATGATCCTTTGTTTATTTGATAGTATGCAATAAAAAAACAGAAGCCCCAAAAAGAGATTTCTGTTTATATTTTTATAATCGCTAAAAAGTTAGTCTGCGATTTCTTCTTTATCTGCTTCCCATTGACCAACAACGGAAGTTGCTAAGGCATTTCCTAAAACATTGGTTGCTGTTCTGAACATGTCACAAAAATGGTCAATTGGTAAAATCAATGCAATACCTTCAACTGGAATGTCAAACATACCACAAGTTGCCGCAACCACCACTAAACTAGCTCTTGGCACACCCGCAATTCCCTTACTCGTAAGCATCAAGACTAAAAGCATTGTCATCTGTGTTCCTAAATCCAAATGAACTCCGTATGCCTGAGCAATGAATATACTAGCAAAAGTCATGTACATCATACTTCCATCTAAATTAAAAGAATACCCAAGAGGAAGCATAAATGAAACTATTTTATCTTTTACACCAAAACGTTCTAACTCCTCGGTTAACTTAGGAAAAACAGCCTCGCTACTTGTTGTTCCAAAAGCAACAATTAAGGGATTCATAATTCTCTTTAACAAAGTGGTCATTCTTGACTTCAAAAAGATATATCCAATCAAAATCAATACCGTCCATAAAGAGGTAATACCAATTAAAAATGAGCCAAAATATTTGAAATAAGTAATTGCTAATTCTTGAAAATCTCTTACAGCAAAAACTCCTGCAATAGCACCAAAAACTCCTATAGGTGCAAATTTCATCACATAATTAACCATCTTTAAAACAATATGCGATGTCTTATCCAATGCATTTATTACTGGTTTAACATTCTCTCCAATAGCTGCCGCAGCCAAACCAAAGAAAATTGAAAAAATAACAATTTGCAGAATTTCATTGGTAGCCATAGCTTCAAAAATACTTTTAGGAACAATATGTTCGATAAAATTTTCGAAAGACAACGTTTGGGTTTTAGCAGTAACCTCTGAAGCAGTTGTTAAATCAATATTAGACAAATTCAAACCTACTCCTGGTTCTAAAACATTCACAAAAAACATTCCTAGCAATAACGAAATAAAAGAAGCGGTAAAAAACCAACCTAATGCTTTTCCTCCAATTCGTCCAACGGCTTTAATATCCCCTAATTTAGCGATACCTACAACCAAAGTTGTAAATACTAGAGGGGAAATAATCATCTGTACCAAACGGATAAAAACTGTTGCTAACATTTTGATTTTAGCACTAAATGATTGCGCTATTTCGTCAGTGCAATTAGTATGAATAACAATTCCTAATACAGCACCTAAAATCATTGCTGTCAGAATTTGTCCTGTCAGCCCTGAAAAGAACGAATTTTTATTGGTATTTTCTTTCATTTTACTATTGGTTTTTGGTTAGCCCTGATGGAAGCGGCATCCTTTGACAGCGGGGTTCGCTGGCTAAGATATAGCGCACAGCAGGAAATAGCTCCTACTATTTAGTATAGGTTTTGTTTATCAAATAAAAATCAGCTAAAACAATAGCTGCCATTGCCTCAACAATAGGTACTGCACGAGGTACTACGCATGGATCATGACGGCCTTTACCTGTCATTTCAACAATATTTCCTTTGTTATCCAAAGCGTCTTGTTTTTGCATAATAGTGGCAACGGGCTTGAAGGCTACTCGGAAATAGATATCCATTCCATTACTGATTCCTCCTTGGATTCCGCCTGATAGATTGGTTTTAGTTGTTCCGTCTGCAAAATACAAATCATTGTGGTCACTACCTTTCATTTCGGCACCACAAAAACCACTTCCGAATTCAAATCCTTTTACAGCATTGATAGAAAGCATGGCTTTACCTAATTCGGCATGCAATTTATCAAAAACAGGCTCACCCAATCCTACTGGAACATTTTGGATAACACAAGTCACCACTCCTCCAACAGTATCTCCTTGCTTGCGAATTTCACGAATATATTCTTCCATTTCTGCCGCTGATTTTTCATCAGGACAACGAACGGGATTGCTTTCAATTTTTGAAAAATCTAACTCTTGGTACTTTTTATCCAAATGGATGTGACCTACTGAAGAAACGTAAGCATTAATTTTAATTTCAGGTAGCATTTGCTTTGCAATTGCACCCGCTACTACTCTACTCGCTGTTTCACGAGCCGAACTTCTTCCTCCTCCACGATAATCTCTAAAACCGTATTTTTGGTCGTAAACATAGTCGGCATGACTGGGTCTGTAATTATCTTTTATATGAGAGTAATCGTCTGATTTTTGATTGGTATTGGGAATAATAAAACCAATTGGAGTACCAGTTGTTTTCCCTTCAAAAATACCAGAAAGAAACTGAACATCATCTGGTTCTTTACGTTGAGTAACAATAGCCGATTGCCCCGGTTTTCTTCTTGACATTTCAAATTGGATTGCTTCTAAATCTATTGTAACACCTGGAGGGCATCCGTCTATAATTCCGCCTAAAGCTTCTCCGTGTGATTCTCCAAAAGTAGTAACTCTAAATAGTGTGCCGTAGCTATTTCCTGCCATTATAATTAGTTTTGAACAAAAGTACCATTTTAGTTTAAAGTTTAAAAATTTAAGGTTTAAAGTTTTTCTTGAGGTAACTAATTAATTTTCTTTTTAATAACTAAAAAATAGCAACTTTAAATAAAGAAACAACACAATTTATTCCTTTTTGGTGCGTTTTTTGATTAAATTAGATAAAAATAAATGACTATGAAAAAATTAATTGTATCAGCGGTACTACTAATGGGATTAGGGTTTACTGCGCAGGCTCAAGAAATTTCAAAAAATGCTTTAGGATTGCGTTTGGGAGACAACAATGGTTTTGGTGCTGAAATCTCTTACCAAAAAGGTTTATCTAAGAACAATCGATTAGAAGCTGATTTAGGTTGGAGAAATAATCACGATGTGAGCGCTTTCAAATTAACTGGAATTTACCAATGGCTATGGGAAATTGACAACAATTTCAATTGGTATGCCGGTGCTGGAGCTGGTTTAGGAAGTTGGAGTACTTCCGGTAGTAGTGGTAGTTTTGCTTTTGTAGCTGGAGATGTCGGAATTGAATATAATTTCAAAGACGCTCCTGTTTTACTTTCTTTAGACTACCGACCTGAATTTGGTGGAAACGGCTATTTTAACAATAATTATGGTGGAGATATTGCTTTAGGAATTAGATATAAATTCTAATGTAATAAATAAAAATGCCACTTTAAAAAGTGGCATTTTTAATTTATGAATATTTAGCAATTGCTCTACGGTATAACTCTTCGTATAGCGGTAGAATTTTTTTAATATCAAATTGCCGTGCTGTAACTAAAGCATTTTTCTTAAACTCCGCCAGTACTGCGTCGTCTTTTAGTATTTTCAACGCATTTTTAGTCATTCCTTTAATATCACCTACTTCACTTAAATACCCTGAAAAACCATCTCTATTTACTTCTGGCAAACCACCTGCATTACTTGATATTACAGGTACTCCACATGCCATCGCTTCTAGAGCAACTAATCCAAAGCTTTCTGTTTTTGAAGGCAGTAAAAACAAGTCCGTTTGGCATAAAATTTTGTCAATTTCGTTACTATTTCCGAAGAAGATAACTTTATCCAAAATTCCTAATTCTTGGCATAAATACTCTGCTTTTTCTTTTTCAGGCCCATCACCTACCATCATTAATTTAGCTGGAATCTCTTTTTGAATAGCATGGAATATTTTAATAATATCTGGAATGCGTTTTACTTTTCTAAAATTACTAATATGAGTAATAATTCGCTCCTCTTCATTGGCCATAACTGAACGTTGACAAGGTGTTTTATCTTCTTTTTCAATTTGATCCAATTCAATGAAATTAGGAATTACTTGAATTTCATTTTTAATATTGAATAATTTAAGTGTATCGTCTTTCAAACTTTGTGAAACTGATGTTACAAAATCTGATTTATTGATACTAAAAGTTACTGCTGGTTTATAAAACGGATGATTCCCTACCAAGGTAATATCAGTGCCGTGAAGTGTAGTAACCATAGGAATGTCAATTCCCTCATCTTTTAGCATTTGTTTTGCCATATAACCTGCATAGGCATGAGGAATTGCATAGTGTACGTGGAGCACTTCAATTTTATACAACTTTACCATATCAACTAATTTGCTTGACAGAGCCAATTCATACGGTTGGTAGTGAAATAAGGGATATTCAGGCACGTTTACTTCGTGGTAATGTACATTGGGATTTAAAAGCGCTAAACGAACTGGTTGACTGTAGGTTATAAAATGGATTTCATGACCACGGCGAGCCAATTCAAGACCTAATTCAGTCGCCACAACTCCACTTCCTCCAAATGTGGGATAACAAACTATTGCTATTCTCATTGATATAATTTAAGAATACGAATTTACTGAAATTAAATCTGCTTTTTCAGAATATTAGGAAAGAAATTACAATACGAATTACTATTAATTCTTTTTATGTTTCCTATTTAGCCATTGATTTGCTTTGTGCGTAAGAACAGCTGCTCCACTTCCAACCAAAGCGCCAATTAAAACATCTGAAGGATAATGAACCCCCAAATGCATCCGTGAATAGCCTACAGAACTTGCCCAAACAAAAGAAGGCACAACTACATACCATTTAGGATAGGCCATACTCAAAGACGTTGCTGTTGCAAATGCAGTTGAAGTATGCCCCGATGGCATTGAATAACTCCCTTCTAAAGAATGAGGAATTATTTCAGGATGATTCACATACGGTCTTTCTCTTTGAATTATTTCTTTTAAAGCTATTGTCACAAAAGCAGAAGCCAAAAACGTTTCTCCAATAAACAAGGCTTTTTGTTTCATTAATGAATCCTTTTGAATCAAACCAATTGAATAAATCACTACAGGTGTTGCTATACTTATTGGAACTGCAGAATTTGTAATTATTTTAAATGCAGGATCTAATGTCGTATTTCTATTGATATTAATTTTTTTCAATAAATCAATATCTAGATTTTGTGCATTTCCTAAAACAATGCTTAAAAACAAAAAAATGATACAATTAAATTTCTTCATATTTTTAATTTATTATTGCCTCTGAAATGACTTTTTGAATGTCTTCTCGAATATGCTCTTTCGAAAGAATGTTTACAGGATTTGTTGGATACGTTCTATTCGATATAAAAACATAAACAATTTCAGTCACTGGATCGGCCCAAGCTATAATTCCTGTAAATCCAGTATGTCCAAAACTGGACTTTGAAACACAACCACAAGTTGGACTATCTCCGCTGAGTTGGGGTTTGTCAAATCCTAAACCTCTACGATTTCCTTCTGCGCAAAAATAACAGGTATTAAAATCGTCAAAAGTCTTAGTCGAAAAGTAGTGTTGGTTGCCATAATTTCCTTTTTGCAAATACATTTGCATTATTTTGGCTATATCCATAGCATTTGAAAAAACTCCTGCGTGTCCTGCAACTCCACCCTCTATAGCAGCTGCCATATCATGAACATAACCTTGAATTTTTTGGTGGCGGAAATACGAATCTATTTCAGTTGGGGCTATTTGGTTTTTGTCAATTTTTTGCAAAGGATTATAAAACGTATTCGTTGCACCTAAGGGTTTGAAAAATTGTTCCGTAGCCAGAACATCTAAAGTTTTTCCTGTTAGTCTTTCTAAATAATTTCCTAAAATAATAAAGGTAAAATCACTGTACTTGTATTCCTTTTTAACAGATAACTTACTGTCAACTATAATTTTCATAATCGTATCATGATAATCATTTCGTATAAATAGACTATCAGCGACTTGCTTTGAGAATTGTGAATCGGCTATTTTTCTATAGTATTTTGCTAAAGGCTTATCTTTTGCATCTAAAGTAGCTTTGTAAAATGGAACCCAAGAAACTAACCCTGCGTAATGAGATAATAATTCTTTAAACCGAATGTCTTTTTTATCCGAATTAGCAAAAATGGGTACCATCGAACCCAAAGTAGATTCTAAATTCACTTTTTGTTGGTCATACTGCTGCATCACATTGGGCAATGTTCCTATAATCTTGCTCACAGAAGCTACATCAAAAATGGTTTCATTAGTTACTTTCACATCCGAATCATAGGTGTAATTCCCAAAAGCTTTTTGATAAATCACTTTTCCTTTTCGAGCCACTACAACTTGAGCTCCTGGAGTCATTTTCCCAGTAATTGCTTTTTGTACCAAGGCATCAATCTTAGTTAATTTCACAGAGCTCATACCCACATTTTCTGGAGCAGTAAAACCCAATCTGTTTAATTTATCTGTTGAAAGGCCGTCGTTTACTTTGAAATTATCGTTTATAGAAACTGGTAATTTTCCTTTGGCTTCGATAGCTCCAAAAATTAATTCTGCACCTACTTGTTGGGCAATATCATTGTTTTGATACGACACAATCAATCCTTCAATTTCAGTATAATTGGCTAAAGGCAAGAGCGAATAAGGCTTTGCAAAAACATCTAAAATCACTCTATTATTCCGTGCAATTTCTTGAAGCCAAATCAACTCATTGGAAGTAAAGTCGTTGTTCTTCCATGGCTTGTCGGCCTTATGATAGCCTACAATTACCGTACTAAACTCTTTCAATTTCACATTCAAGCTATCAATTGTAGGAGCTGTAACCTCGGTAACATCTGCATATTTTTTTAATGTAGAAATAAAAGAAGCGTTCGTATCGTCACCTAATTTCACATAAGCAATTTTATTATTTACCAAATCTTTAATTGGCAGTATATCTCCTCCATTTTTAAGAACTGTTGTTGCATTTTCATACAATTGGTATTGCAAAGCTTCATTTTCGACTGGATTAATATCACTAATCAAATTAGGAATGGCAATCGATTTATAATGATTTAAGCCTGCTTTGAACTTGTATTTTAAAATTTTCTTAATGGATAAAGCCAAACGTTCTTCAGACAATGCATTTTCTTGATACGCTTTTGAAATTGTTTCTACAGCCAAAGGCACGTTTTCTGGAAATAATAAAATATCATTTCCTGCTAATAGTGCATCCAATTCTAATTCACCTGGCTTTCTGTATTTACTAATTCCTTTCATATTTAAGGCATCAGTAAAAATCAAACCATCAAATTCCAATTCTTTTTGCAGTAAATTGGTTACTACGTTATACGAAATAGAAGAAGGGAAATTTTGACGAAACTCTAAACTCGGAACATCCAAATGTCCTACCATTACTGAAACCAAACCTTCGTCAAACATACGTTTGTACGGATACAACTCGACCACGTCCAAATGTTCGCGAGAGGAAGTAACGGTTGGCAATCCTAAATGGGAATCTATCGCAGTGTCTCCGTGACCTGGAAAATGTTTTCCTGTTGAAAAGACTCCTTGGTTTTGTACTCCATTCATCAAAGCAATGGCTTTTTCCGTGACATTGACTTTGTTTTCACCAAAAGAACGATTGCCAATAATCGGATTTTTCGGATTGGTATTGATGTCTAAAACTGGAGCAAAATTAAAGTGAACTCCCATTCTCTTACTTTCTTTACCCATCAATTCACCTACTTTTTCAATCAGTTTCAAATCTTTGATGGCACCCAAAGTCATGTTCCAAGGATAACGATACGTAGAGTCCAATCGCATGCTCAACCCCCATTCAGCATCGATTCCAACAAATAAAGGTACTTTAGATTTGGATTGATAACGGTTAGTTAAATTGGCTTGACGCAAAGGCCCTCCTTGAAAGAAGATTACCCCTCCGATTTTTTGATTTCGAATTAATTTCTCAATTGCATTAGTATGCGTTGTGTCTTTATTAGAATACGCCGCCACCATAAACAACTGCCCTACTTTTTCTTCGAGCGTCATTTGACCATAAATACTGTCAACCCAATGGGTTTCGGCATCTGAGTCTTTAAAAAAGTTTTTTCTTTCCGATTTAAGCTGCGGGATATAGACTTCTTCAAAATCCGATATTTCTGGTTTTTGAAGCGTCACTTTGGAATGGGTTAAGAACTTATTTTTGATAATCCCACAATTGGCCACCAAAAATAACAACGACAAGTAGAGTCCAGTTCTTAACAAGAAAGTTTTCATCAAATCTATTTTTTAGAAAAAACGGCTGTGCCAACTATCTGCTGCTGGAACTTCCCATGAATCATTGAATTCTTCGATGGTATTAATTAAGTTATTGAAAACAATAGTATTTTCAGTAACCGCTTTGTCTTTCACCATTTTCTTAAAATCAATCAAAGGTTTGTGAGCAATATGTTCTCCTAATTTAAACGTTACGTTCATTTTGTCTAACAAATCAACGTTATATTTTTTTTCTAAACTTTGAATAAATTCAACAGATGCATCAATAGAACAACCTGTTGCATTCTGAACTTCTTGGTTGACAGCCAAAATAATAAAACGGTTGTATTTCAATTGATAAGATGATTCTAAACTAGTTCCATGTGCCGCCCAGTTTTGAAGAAA
>JACCDN010579796.1_pt1 | contig 13986 bp, 15 predicted proteins | sample 7441691 | NCBI WGS metagenome assembly JACCDN01 (sample SAMN15323439, study PRJNA562643) | freshwater metagenome | isolation source: river surface water | place: USA:Blue River Watershed | collected 2017-08-16
AGCCGGGATGATCCTTCCTATCCTCCCAGGGTGGTGGGTAGCCTTGATAGGACTAGAGATCTTAGGGTGGAAACTAGTGATAGACAGGCACAAGCCGTGGAGTGAAATGATCAAACTAAAGTACAAAAAAAGCGGCTCCGAAAAGACGCTTTAATCGTACAATGCTTTTTAACCCCTTCTATACACATTATCGCGCCTGACCGCTGGTTACGAGTATCAAATATATCACGGACTAACTGTTGACCCAGAGAGGGATTCAGGCAAATATGTATTATATACTCATCCTATAATTGTGTCTAGTATCATGTAGGGTACAATATACCAATGCAAAAAAATAATACATCCTGGGGTGGCGTTGCACCATGGTACAACAAGTTAGTGGGGGTTGCAGGACACTACTATCACGAAAAAGTCATCTTTCCTAACTTAAAAAAATTGTATACCCCCAAAAATCAAGACAAAATCCTAGATATAGGTTGTGGGCAGGGGGTCTATGCCCGACTCTTGCCAGCAACTGTCAGCTACACTGGTATTGATCTATCCAAAGAGTTAATCGCACAAGCCAAAAAAATCGACAATAATCGTGCTCATGAGTACTTTGTCGCAGATGCCACTCAGCCTCTACCTGTAGCGGCAGAGTCATTTGATATTGCGATCTCTATCCTAGCGCTCCAGAATATTAGGGACGCAGCACTCGCGATCTCCAATATGGCACAGGCAGTCAGAAAAGGGGGTAAGGTTATTATGGTACTCAACCATCCGAGCTTCCGGATCCCTCGACAGAGTAGCTGGGAGATAGATGAAAAAAATCAACTAGAATATCGGCGGATCAATCGCTACATGAGTCCACTTGAGATCCCAATCAATGCAAACCCCAGTGTCAAAAACTCGCAGGTCACCTGGAGCTACCACAATCCTATTTCTTACTTTGCAAAAGCACTAACAGACTCGGGATGTGTAATCACGAGTCTGGAAGAATGGGTCTCGGACAAAGAGAGTCAGGGAAAAGCAAAAAAGATGGAGAACCGCGCACGTGCCGAGTTCCCTCTATTCTTAACTATTGTTGCAAATAAAATATGACCATCCTCTACGCAACCACCAATCCAGGTAAATTTGTCGAAGCAGCCAAGGCATTTGCAGCAAAAGGTCATATCATCAACTCTCCCGAAGAGTTAGGTATTAAGCGAATAGTCGAAGAAACAGGTGAAACACTAGAAGAGAATGCCATCCTCAAAGCCGAGGCCTATTTGCCACATGTACCCGCCGGCTCGATCGTAATTGGAGATGACACAGGTATCGAAATCGATGCACTCGGTGGCGAGCCAGGAGTCAAAGTAAGGCGTTGGTTGGGACACAACATGAGTGATCAAGAAATAGTTGACTACACACTAAAGCGTTTAAAAAAAGTTACTCTCCAAAAACGGACTGCACATTTCCGTACAGTCCTCGCGATAGCCCAACAAGGCAAGCCTACTGTCACAGTGGACGGGGTATTATCAGGTCAGATTTTGACTGCACCAGTTGGCCGAATGCGAGAGGGTATGCCATTCTGGCAAATTTTTTATATATCCGATCTCAAGATGACGCTTGGCCAGTTTCACTCTAAAACTATTGAATATCAGCTAGAGCACCCGACCCATCGCGAAAAAGCTATTCAAGAGGCACTAGTTTATCTCTCCAAGAATCGCTCATAAATTCTTCTACTTTTACGCACTTTTCTATGCTAAAGTCGCCAATTTTGGTTCTGGTCAGTTTTTCTAAGTAGCTCTCGACTCCGAGCTTGTTAAAAATGTCATAAGATAGCTGGCGGATATACGTCCCCGAATTAACTTGCGAGATAAACGAAACACTATTCTCGGCAACTTCTGTAATTTGCAGACTATAGATCTCAACTAGTTTGGTCTTACGATCATTTACCTCTCCATTTCTCGCCAATAAGTACCTGGGTTTTCCATTTACTTTTGCTGCTGAGTATTGTGGTATTTCTTGCTCATATTTACCTATAAAGCTAGTAGCAATTCTTATTATCTCAGTCTCACTAGGTACTAGGTACTCAGTACTTTTTACGATCGCTCCCGTCACATCCAAGGTGTCTGATTTAGCACCTAGCATCGCAGTAGCCTGGTAAGTTTTTGGTAGTTCGGAGAGGGTATTCATCTTTTTAGTTGCTCGTCCGAGCAGTAGTAGCAGTACCCCGTCCGCAAATGGGTCAAGGGTTCCCCCGTGACCTATTTTGTAGCTCGGATGGATCGATTTTTTGAATGCACGAATTACATCAAAGCTAGTAATGCCAACTGGTTTGTAAACTGGGAGTATGCCGTCCATATTCGGTTATGATACTCTATAACCATGGCAAATACTCATGCTCTCCCCGAACCAATCAGTCTCAAAAAAAGCATCGGCCCCTCCATAATCCTGCTCGGGCTCGCACTCGGATCTGGCGAGCTAATCATGTGGCCTTATCTAGTATCCCAGTATGGACTAGGTATTATCTGGGGTGGGCTACTCGGTATCACCTTTCAATATTTCCTCAATACCGAGATCATGCGCTATACCCTAGCTCGTGGTGAGAGCGTCTTTGTGGGGTGGCGCAGATGGGGTAAGGCAATACCTGTTTGGTTTGTTTTCTCGACAGTCATCCCTTGGGCACTACCAGGTTTTGTGCTCGCCTCAGCAACCATGATTAATCATGTTTTCCCGGCTCTCAAAATAAATATTACTGCAGCTGTTTTGATCCTCGTGACAGGCATCATTATCTCATCAGGCAAGACTCTCTACAAAACAATGGAGACAGTCCAAAAGACTCTCCTCTCGATCGGCGTTCCCTTTGTCACTTTGCTCGCGCTCTACATGGCCCGTGGCACAGACTGGACTGCGTTACTTCAGGGATTTGTCGGGATCGGCGATGGTTATCGCTTTCTCCCTGAGGGTGTAGCGATTGGAGCTTTCCTTGGTGCTTTTGCCTACTCAGGAGGTGGGGGTAATCTCAATCTCTCGCAAAGTTACTATATTAAAGAAAAGGGGATGGGAATGGGTAGATATGGCGTAGGGATCAAGACCTTGCTCACAGGCTCGAGTTCTCATCGAATTGACGGACAATTTTTTGAATTAACAGGAAGTAATCTAAGTCGCTGGAATCGCTGGTGGAGACTGGTCACTACCGAACATCTCTTAGTTTTTTGGGGTATTGGTATCTTTACCATTAGCATGTTGGCGCTACTCTCTGCTGCTACCGCCCGTGGTGTCGAAAGCGCAGGTGGCCTCTCATTCTTTTTCCGTCAGTCTGAGATGATTGGCTCGGCACTCCATCCGATTGTAGGTACAGCTTTTGTCCTCATCGGTTCGCTAATGCTCTTTACTACTCAGCTAGGCGTGCTCGAAGCTGCTAGTCGCGTGATCTCGGAGAATATACTACTCCTAAGATACCGAGTTACTGACGAAGTAAACGCTTCTAAGATGTTCTACTATGTCCTCTGGACAGAGTTAGCTTTTAGTGCGATCTTCCTTTTCTCTGGGGCCAGTGAGCCTAGGACTCTCCTCACACTAGGTGCTATCCTCAATGCCGCCGCCATGATGGTAGCCTTTGTTCTAATCGGTGCACTCAATACTATCTCTATGCCCAAGCCTATTCGCACTCCACTCCCCAGACTCATAGTGCTAGCAGCCGCCGCGAGTTTCTTTGCATATTTTGTAGTCCAGACATTATTAACTGCCAAATGGTAAGGGAAAGGTAGAAGTTCATGACAACATTTGTTACTAAATTTGATGGTACACGTGAGGTATATAACGAAGAAAAGATTAAGAGTTCGGCAACCCGCGTCGGTGTGCCTGAGGCAATGCAAGATGAGATGCTTGATGCCATTAGATCTCGGCTGTTTGATGGGATCACAACTAGCGAAATATATTCGCTAATCAAAGACTATCTCCATAGTAGTAACCGTCCTTACCTGGCCATGAAATACAACCTCAAAGCAGCCTTGGGTGAGCTCGGGCCATCCGGTTATCCATTCGAAAAATATGTCGCCCTCTTACTCGCAGAGCTTGGTTACGAGACGATAACTAATCAGATAATTCCTGGTGCCTGCGTAACACACGAAGTAGATGTACTAGCCAAAAAAGATGGTATTACCTACTACATCGAAGCAAAGTTTCACAAATCGCAGAATCAGCGGACCGATGTCAGAGTAGCTCTCTATATCAAAGCTAGGTTTGATGATCTCAAAGCCGGCAATAATCATGACAACCCAAAACCATGGATAATCACAAATACTCGCTTCTCGACAGATGCAATCAAATACGCCGAGTGCCAAGGTATCAAGCTAACTAGTTGGGGATACCCAAAGAGTGAGGGGATCATGGACTTAATCGAAAAAACTAGGTTACATCCGCTCACTATGGTCGATGGCTTAACCAAAGATGATAAGATCCGTCTCATGACGGCGGGGGTAGTTACTGCCAGGCAGCTCTTAGATCCCAAATATCGGGACCTCCTACCGAGTAGCTTTGTGAAAAACGAACTGCCACTGGTCGAATCATTATGCCGAGACGTTTCTTAACCATTGCGATCAATCTAGTTATCTCTATCCTCCTCGTGCCGACTTTTTGGATTAGCTACACTGAGATCAGTAAGATCATAGGGTTGAGAGCTGAGCCGGTCGAGGTCGCTGGCACTGGCTCTATGTACCCATCACTCTTTTGGGATGAGAGTCAGGGTGGCCCAGAAAAATCGAGCACAGATGGAGTGCTCGAATATCGCAGTAGCCCTAGGATGTATCGCTATTTTGAGGGTATAAAGGTTAATAACAAAGAGTATCTCAAGCCAGTGCTCGGTTACGGCGACATGGTCGCCTTTAGTAGTGACAAAACCAGAGAAATCCTCGAAAAAGAGGGTAAGAACGTCAACCTAGGGTTCATCAAACGTGTGATTGCAGTGGCAGGGGATAAGGTCGAGCTGCGCGACGGCTATGTGCTGCGGAATGGATCTATCATCGAAGAGCCATACATTAGATCTGCCCGCTCTACCTACGGCGGCTCTAGTCTCACTGAATGTAGTCAGGTCACAGTCCCTCCCAATTCGTACTTTGTACTAGGAGACAACCGCAAAGTCTCATCAGACTCACGTTTTGAGCTCTCGTTTGTGCACGAAGAAGACATCAAGTATTATTTGCCTCTTGGCCGACAGTCTGTTTACCACTCACTCTGGCGTGATACCAAAAGTGACGCGGGTCTCTCAGGTACTAGTACCTTAAACCCAGCGGATTTTTACAGCAAATTATCGAACCTAAAAAGCAATAAAAAACTAGAGGCTTCATCCCGCGCGCGAGCGAGTGCCCTCCTCAAAAATGAAGACACTACTTACAATCTCGAAAAGTCTCTCTCTGATGCAGGATACAAAAATATCGTGACCGGTGAGTTTGTAATCTATGGCCACTACACTGCCGACGAGCTGTGGCAGAATTTGCAGAATAACTACGAGACCAAAGCTCAGTTAAATAATGTCGACTATGACGATATCGGGATTAGTGCAGTTATCAAAGATGTCGCTGGCTGTCCTACACAAGTGATTGTTGGTCATCTAGGAGGCTACATCCCAGCTACCTACGAAAGTAGTATGAGAGAAAGTTGGGAAAGTGCTAGGTCCAATCTTGCAGATGTAATCCCTAGCTGGGAGAAGGCAGTCGGAGTGGTCGGAGTAGATCAGGAAAAGCTGAACGAGCTATTAACACTTTTTAGGATCAAACAACAACTGGTTGATGAGGTACTCCGAGTAATAAACAACAGAGAATGGATGAGCGACGAACTAAAAACTCGTCTCAAACAGGACGAAACTAACTCAAAGAGAGCGAGCGAGTTAGCCAAAGAGCTAAGTGGAGAATAGAATATAGGTATGAAATCTAGATTATCACTGCTCGTTCTTTCATATCTGCGATTTTGGGCACGGCTCATGCTCAAAAAAAATCCACGCGCTATTATAGTCGGGATTACTGGTAGTGCAGGCAAAACTAGTACGCGCCTAGCAGTAGTTGAGATCCTAAAAACTAGGGGAATCGTTAAACATAGCATCCACGCCAACTCCGAGTCAGGTATCCCACTAAATATTCTCGGTCTCTCACTAGGTTCTTATACTTTTATTGATTGGCTGCGAGTCATTATCCTGTCTCCTCTGCGCTACTTTTTTTATCATGAGCACTACGATTTTTATGTCGTTGAGATGGGGATAGATAGTCCATACCCGCCAAAAAACATGGATTATCTACTAACTATCCTCAAGCCCGATATCGCTGTGGTTCTAGGTGCTAGCCATGTCCATACCGCTGGTTTTGACACTATGGTCAAAGACACCAATCCGGTGCGCCGTGCTGCCAAGCTGCTAGAGCTTATTGCATCGCATAAAATGTTGCTCGCCAAAGCAGTGAGTGGTAGTGGAACAGCGATAGTAAACATAGATAACCCAGCACTCACTCCACATCTCAAAGATATTAGATCTAGGATTTTGACGATAGGCAAAGATAAAAAATCGAACATTAGAATCGTCAAAACAAAACTTAGCAGTCACGGTTTTAGCACAACTTATGAATACGATCACATATCCCACGAGCTAGCTCTCCCAGATGTTTTTGGGCTAGAATTTAGTAGTACTTTTGCAGCTGCTCTAGCTGTCGGCGTATCACTAGGTATCTCGATCGAGCAGGGGATTAAGGCTCTAAAAAATTATCGCGCTCCGGCCGGTCGGATGAGAGTCTTTAGAGGTCAAAAGGGCACCCATATTATTGACAGTAGCTACAATGCATCCCCAGACACGATGGAGTCTGGCCTTAATACTCTAGATTATGTCTCTCCACGCGGAAATCATATCTTGGTCCTAGGGGACATGCGCGAGCTAGGCACACTGAGCAAGCCAGCACACCAGAGACTGGCAAAAAAACTGGCGAGTAGGAGCGATATCTTTATCCTGTATGGAGACATGATGTCACGCTACGTCGCTCCCTATCTCAAACGCGAGAAAAAGAAGGTCTATAGCCCTAGCTCAATGAAAGAGTTGATCGAGATTCTAAAAAAATCGCTAAAGCCAAATACGTGGATCCTCTTCAAAGGATCACAAAACACTATATTCTTAGAGCGAGCTGTTGAGTCTATTTTGGCTCACAAAGAGGATACTCAATTGCTCCCACGCCGTGGGTCATTTTGGGACAAAAAGAGACGAGAGGCGACCTAGAATCAATTTACTACTTGTTCAATTAACTCGGCCATCGACTGTGCTGATTTTTCGGCTGCAGCTATAACATCTTTGTGATCATGTTTCACAAAAGCTAGGTTAGTGACAAATGAGAGTCCCAAAATTTCTAGACCCAGCTCCCTGGCTCTCAACACTTCGGGTACGGTACTCATCCCTACACAATCAGCGCCTAGTAGTGCGAGGGCTCGCTTATCTGTCGGGGTCTCATAATGAGGTCCAGGGACGTAAGCATATACCCCCTCTTGAGTAGGAAGGTTTAAATCCGCTAGACTTTTGATCGTTTTTTCTCTCCATAGTGGAGAGAAAACTTGTGACATATCCACAAACTTTGGACCGATCAAAGGATTAAGAAATAGTGTCAATAGATCAGTGAGCACCACAAAGTCACCAACTTTATAATTTTTATTGAGCGCTCCTGAGGCCGAAGTCACTATCATTCGTTTAACTCCTGCTTTTGCAAGGGTAGAAATTGGCTCGGTTGCCTCTAACCCACTATAACCTTCGTAAAGATGATATCTCCCAGACATAAAGACTATTCGTTTTTGACCTAATCGTCCGATCACTAGCTCACCTGTATGGCCAGGCACACTCGCGGCACTCCCAAATATATCTTGATAACTATGTCGCTCTTCGACCTCAGTAAGCTCCAGTGCTTTGTTCCATCCCGAACCGAGGATTACCAGAGTATCAGGGCAGTTTTTTATCTCTCTCATCATGCCTCTAAGATACCACATGTGGTATACTATGCCTATCTAAGTCAGAGTTAGTTAACTTAGTAGAAAGGCATATATGACTACTGTGCTCAAACACAAGAGGATTGAACTGCCAGATCTTCCTTACAAATACGACGCTCTCGCACCCGTTATCTCCAAAGACATAATGATGCTCCATCACACTCGCCACCACTTGGCCTATGTGACCGGTGCCAATGCCGCCATGGACAAGCTCGAAAAAGCTCGTGCCGGCGAAGGTATGGAGATTGATTTCAAAGCCACTATGCGCGATCTCTCATTCCACCTAAATGGTCACAAGCTCCACAGCATCTTCTGGTCTAACATGAGGAAGAACAAAAAAGACAATGCACCATCCGGTGCACTACTCGAAAAGATCAACGAACAGTTTGGTAGTTTTGAGGCTTTTCAGACAGAGTTTGCCGGTGCCGCCAAAGCTGTCGAGGGTTCTGGCTGGGCTGCACTCATCGTCTCCGATGGAGATTTGCATGTGATCCAGATTCAAAATCAAAACCTCATGATGATTGCTGATGCAACCGTACTCCTAGTGCTTGATGTCTGGGAACACGCCTACTACCTAGATTATCAGAATGATCGCGGCAAATATGTCGATGCTTTCTGGGGCCTAGTCAACTGGGATGATGTCGCCGCTCGCTTGAAATAACTTTCATGCTAAAATAATCCAATCGCTTAAGACTCCTAATGTTTAGGATGTAGCTCAGGCGTTGTCGGGGATTAGTTTAACGGTAGAATTGGCGCATGGGGTGCGTCAGGCGAGTGTTCAATTCACTCATCCCCGACTATTTTTCTGTTATGATAGTTTAATATGCTTTCAAAGATAAGATTACGCTTGCCTTGGTACAAAGAAGATAATACTTTCCTCAAAAACTTTATTTTTGGAGTAGAAGATTCTCTCGTTAGCACTGTCGGACTCCTCGCAGGTGTAGCTGCCGCCCAGGCGGGACGTACTGCGATCATTACTACTGGACTTGTCTTGATAGTGGTCGAGGGGTTCTCTATGGGGATCGGTAGTTTTTTGACCGAAGAAACGACCGATGAGATCGCCGGTCGTGCTGACAATGATACAGCTGCCCTCAAAGGTGGCATTACCATGCTTTTGTCATACATTAGTGCTGGGCTACTCCCGCTCTTTCCATATTTTTTCTGGGACTCTAGTCTCGCAGTAGGGATCTCAGTAGGGTGCTCACTGCTCGGTCTTTTTGGTTTGGGGCTCGGGACTGCTCTCTATTATAAAAGTCCAAGACCCTACATTAGGGCGTTCAAAATGTTCTTTTTGGGTGGGTTAGCTGTATTTGTAGGCATAGTCATTGGCAAAATCTTCCACCTCTAGTAGAATAGGTACCTATGCTTAACTGGATAAAGACTCACAAACTTGCTTCAACCATCATTCTTGCTGTGTTGGTTTTTGGTGGATATTTTTTTACTCACCAGGCCAAACCTGAGTATACAGAATACCAGGTCGAGAGTGGTAGTATCAAAGACACACTCGAGCTCTCAGGCAAGGTAACAGCCGAAGGAATGGCCGTCCTTCGCTTCCCAACTGGCGGTCTAGTCACTTATCTCGGTGCCAAAGAGGGTGATACAGTCAAAAAGTGGCAGACACTGGCAAGTATCGATAATCGCCAACTCCAAAAAACTCTCGAGCAAAAACTTAATCTCTACAAATCTCAGCTCAACACTTTTGACGACACTAAAGATCTCTACAAAGATGACATCGAGTCAGGCGATATCGATGATACTCTCCGTCGGATCTTGGACCGCAATCAGTTCTCACTCGAAAACTCAGTCAAAGATGTTGAGTATCTCGATTTATCTATCAAGCTAACTCGACTTTCAACCCCAATCTCAGGTATTTTGGTCAAATCCCCAATCAAAACAAGTGGCGTCAATGTTCTAGCCACCGATACTTGGATAGTCATAGATCCTAACTCACTCTATTTCTCTGCCGATCTAGATGAAACAGAATTAAAGCGTGTGAGTGTAGGGCTACCTGTCGAGATTAGTCTAGATGCATATCCTGATAAAACTATTAATACTGCAGTTAGTTCAATCGCCTATACCCCAAAAGAAACAACGAGTGGTACCGTCTATGAGATCAAGCTCGGTATACCAGCAAGCGATCTATCAGATCTTAGACTAGGTCTAAACGGCAGTGCAACAGTCATCCTCAAAGAAAAGAATGGTATTCTCAGGCTCCCCAGTAGCGCACTCACCTTCGAAGGAGCCAAGAGCAGTGTCTACATCAAAAATGGCGATGATTATGAGCTCCGCGAGCTAGAGTTGGGTATCGAAAATGATGGTTTTGTCGAAATTATCAAAGGACTTGAGGCAGATGAAAAAGTCTATAGTCAAAAAGACCAATAGCTCAAAGGCGGTTCTTGAAATAAAGAATGTATCCAAAGTCTATAAGCTGGGTGATGACAACTTAACGATTCTCAAAAATATCTCAGTCACAATCCATGCAGGAGAGCTTGTGGCAATTGTTGGTCCCTCTGGTAGTGGCAAAAGTACGCTCATGCACATCATGGGACTACTCGACAAACAAACAACTGGCCAAGTCATTTTGGATGGTCAAGATGTCTCAGGATTAAGTGAAGAGGTTCTCGCCAAAATGCGAAATCAATACATAGGGTTTATCTTTCAACAGTTCAATCTCCTCTCACGTACGACAGCTGTCGAGAATGTACTACTGCCTACCCTTTACAGTGCTGATCCAAGTGATAAAACCAACAAAGCCAAAGAACTCTTAACTATGCTCGGGCTAGGAGAGCGATTAAACAACAAACCCAATCAGTTATCTGGTGGTCAGCAACAAAGGGTCGCAATTGCCCGGTCGCTAGTTAACGACCCTAGTGTCATTTTTGCCGACGAACCAACAGGCAATCTGGATAGCAAAAGTGGGCACGAAGTGGTCGAGATCCTAAAAAAATTAAATAGCGAAGGCCGCACCATTGTAATAGTCACACACGATCTGGAGCTCGCTAACATTGCCCATCGCATCATCAAAATCTTAGATGGCGAAATAGTCTCAGATACGAGGAAAAAATAATGAAAGTCTCTACTCTCGCCAAATCAGCGTTTATTAGTATAGCCCGCAACAAACTGCGATCATTTTTGACCACACTCGGGGTCGTGATTGGTGTTCTCTCTGTGATCCTCCTAACTAGTATCGGTAACGGGCTAACTGTTTTTGTCGAGCAACAATTTGCCAACTTAGGGAGCAATCTGCTCATTGTCTCGCCTGGTGAGATTGTGGGAGATGATGGAGGTTTTAACCAAGAAGCAGCAGCACTATCTCTTACTACCTCCAAGCTAAATATCATCGATGCCAACGCGCTGGAGCGTGCCGGCTATCCTCTCGGGGATGTGGCTGTGGTTATCGAGGGTGGGGTAGATGTACGCACCCCCCAGGGCAAAAGACAGGGGTTCTCGGTCGCGACCACTCCCGAATACTCGACGCTCAGAAATACCAAGACAACGAGCGGACGGTTCTTTAACGAGGCAGACGTCAGTAGTAATCGCAAGGTGGCAGTGATCGGTAGCAAAATCGCAGAAAAGCTATTTGTTGGCGTAGAGCCAATCGGTCAAGAAGTCACCCTCAATCGAGTTCGTTTTGAGGTGATCGGCGTCGCCGAGCCAAAAAGTAGCGGTAGCTTTGGTGGCCCAGATATCGATAGTTCTGTTTATATTCCATACACGACAGCTAGGAGTGCCCTAGGCCAAGAAAAAATTTCTTATATCCTAGTGCAAGCCATGGATAAACAACAGATCGAGCGCGCCAAAGATCGTATCAAGGTAATTATGGATAAGAGACTAAACGAAGAAGATTTTTCGGTGACCGACCAAAGAGAGATTTTAAAAACTATTCAGACTATTTTGGGTACTCTCACTGTCGGGCTAGCTGGCATTGCCGCGATCTCACTAGTGGTTGGTGGTATTGGGATTATGAATATCATGTTAGTTGCGGTGTCTGAGCGTACACGTGAGATTGGACTTCGCAAGGCGCTCGGCGCCACACCTAATAGTATCTTGATCCAGTTCCTAATCGAGTCTGCTGTGCTCTCTACACTCGGTGGAGTGATCGGTATTATTCTAGGCATCCTAGGCGCCCTAGGCCTACGTGCCTTTTTCCCGGCTACCCCCGCACTTAACTCGATTCTTCTCGCTTTTGGCGTCTCACTCCTGACTGGTATTGTATTTGGCGTCTTTCCTGCCCGCAAAGCTGCACAGCTAAACCCGATAGAGGCACTCAGATACGAATAGGCGTCTGTTATCATAGATTCATGCGCACGCTAATAGTCCTCCTTATCACGCTAGGTCTAGCATACGGTGGCTATATGTTCTGGCAGCAAACTACAAGACCCGAGACAGAGGTGAACCGAGGTGTCACAGACCAATTTGAGACCCCTAATCTCAGCCTGCAGGATAGCCAGTCAGTCCTCTCTAATCTCGAGTCAGTCCTAGGCGCCAGTATTAGTAATGGTGTAGAGGTAGTCAGTGGTGCTTTGAGCACAGTGACAGGGGGGAAGAGCGAACCGATCATCAATAACGCCATCTCTAATTTTCAAAAAGAACTATCGAGTCTCCCCGAAGATCAGGTCAAAAAGATCCAGTATAATTACTGCAAAACTATCGTAGAAGAATATGAAAATCAACCATAAAGTTTCAACTTTCGAGTTTCTTATTTCAAATTCCGAGGATAATTTATGATCCGACGAATAGGTGGCCATGTTGGTGGAGGCTTAAGCTCAGCCATTACCAACACGCTAGCAATTGGTGGCAACTGTCTACAGATCTTTGCTGGTAGTCCACGTATGTGGGCCAGGTCGCTTTGGCAAGCAGATGTAGCTAATCAATTTGCAGAGTCTGCTACAAAGAACGATCTCAATCCTGTCTATATTCATGCGCTCTACCTGACCAATCTGGCGAGCGACAATCCTGAATTAGTCGAAAAATCTATTGCCGCATTAGTCATGGACATGAAAAATTCTGCTGCAATAAACGGGGCCGGAGTCGTGCTACACATTGGTAGTCATCAGGGTCGTGGATGGGAAAATGCTGGTGAGCTAGTTATCCAGAGTATTAAGGAAGTTTTATCAAAAACACCCGATAACGCTTATTTACTCCTCGAGAACTCCGCAGGCCAAAAAGGCAAGATTGGTAGTCTCGTAGAGCTTTCAGATATCCTCAGTTCAGTCAACTCGCCAAGGCTCAAAGTCTGTCTGGACACCGCGCACGCATTTGAGGCTGGCTACAACTTTACTACAGACCAAGGACTAGAGATGTGGATTAAAGAAATCGAAAGTACTATTGGCTTAGCCAAGATCGAGTTACTGCATCTAAATGATAGCAAGACTCCACTCGGCTCTGGACGTGATAATCATCAAAATATTGGGGACGGCTACATCGGCGAGAGCGGGATTAGAGCGCTGATCAACCACCCAAAATTAGCTCATCTCCCCCTAATCCTCGAAGTCCCAGGGCTAGAGGGCATGGGTCCAGACAAAGAGAATATAGATAGAGTAAAAAGCCTGCTAAAATAGCAGCATGTCTGATTACAGATCACGTCTCGAAGATATTAAGTCCAAGCTCAAATTAGCTGATCTTGCGGCCGAAAAAGTAGCACTGCTCAAAGAAATGGAAGCAGGGAACTTTTGGGATAACAGCGACGAGGCCCAAAAGAAGAGTCAACGGCTATCAGAGATTAACTCTCTTTTTGACTCAGTCGAACATGTTGAGTCCGCCATAGGGGACGCAGAGACCGCAGCCGAGTTAGGGGATGAGATCAGCAAATACGAAGGGATAGCAGATAGCGCTCTCGGCAAGTTGGAGATGAATACCTATCTCTCAGGCCGTTTTGACGGACTAGATGCGATCCTCAGTATCCACGCTGGCGCCGGTGGGACCGAGGCTATGGATTGGTCCGAGATGCTCTACCGGATGTATCTACGCTACGCGGAGCGCAGTGGCTGGGGCTATGAAGTATTAGATGAGACT
>JACCDN010244665.1_pt1 | contig 13984 bp, 14 predicted proteins | sample 7441691 | NCBI WGS metagenome assembly JACCDN01 (sample SAMN15323439, study PRJNA562643) | freshwater metagenome | isolation source: river surface water | place: USA:Blue River Watershed | collected 2017-08-16
GCAATATTTTGGTACTAGAGACGAATCATTAGATAAAGATTATAAAAGGGCTTTTAAGATAGATAGAACACTATCTCAAAAAGATGCTGATAAAAAATGGAAAAAATCTATGGAAGAATTAACTAGCACACAAAAACGACATGGAGAAAGAGCTGCAGGTCTCGAAGGAGCATTTGATGCAGTTGATAGATACCATAGAAATTTTCCTCAACATATGTTAACTTCTTTAGGACTAATGCAACAAATGTTTCAAACAGGTGTTCCTCAAAATCAACAAATGTCTCGAGACGATTTAGTTAAATTTATAAAGAACAACTCATTAAGTATTTTGAAAACTACTCAAAAACTTTATAGAGAATGTACTGTTAAAATTTATGATTTGGACAGAAGACGTTTTGAATATGGATTGTACAACAGACCCGTAACCAGAACTAATTTGAATTCAAAAGAACTTTATGGAATTGATACAATTTCAAGTCATATTGAGAAATTAATTTCTTCAAGTCAAAGTTATCAAGAGTCTGTAGATGTTCTTAAAAATATACTCACAACATCCAATGATTTTCCTGAAATAATTGATGCTTGTAACAGTATGATTAAACTACACGAAGAAGATATTCAATTGATTAATACAGAACTTGAGTATTATTTTGCACTTAAAGTTAGAGAACAATCAAAACAATCTACAACTAAGAAATAATGTATTAGTTTAATTATACTAATAGTATTTTTATATAAAAATTGAAAAAAATTTATTTAATTAAAATTATACACAAATATAATCAAATAATGTTATCAAAAGTGAATAAGGATAATTGGGAGAAATTTGGAACTCCAAATATTATAAATTATTGTAAAAATAATTTAGATTTTAAATTGATTCAAGATAATTTAGAATCACAGTTATTAATAAAAAATAGTAAAAATCAAGTTTTTATTTTTGATTATAAATTAAAAAAATATTTTTATCAAATAAAAAATATTAAACTAAATATTTTAAACAAATATTTTTGGAAAAACATAGATTCATTTGACCAAAATAATATAAAAATAGCTAATCCAATAAGAAAATATGTTTTAACTCAATTAGCCAACCATAATCATACTAAGACTAATATACTTTTAGGAATAGGCGGGGAATATTATGTTTATTTTCCATTTGTGCAATATAAACAATATATAGGATTATCAAATCATGATTCAATTGTCACAGACGCAAATTATAATCTGGAACATTATTTAACTAATGATTGTTATCACAATTATCTGGTTAATTATAATAATTTAAATACTTTTCCTCAAATTAATTTAAAAGAAAATTATGATATTGTAATAAATGTGTCAAATTTACATTTTAATCATATAGAATATATAAAAAATATCAATATAAATAAATTAGTAATTATAACTTGTACACCAATTTATAAAAAAATACCACAAATAACAAAATATTTTAAAATAATTAAATTAAAATATTTTATTAATGTTAATTCAATTGTTTACATTATTACTTGTATTAAAAATAAAATCAATCAATCCAACTGGATTAGTCTGGGTTCAAATTGTTCTATAACCCATCAACTAAACCAATATGGTTTAAGAATAAATTCCTATCCTTTTGATTGGGCTAAAATTAGTTTAAATCAACTGATAAATGTTTTAACAAATAATTTTGATTCATATACTAATTTATCCGTAGAAAAGCTCTCAAATTTACATTTGACAATAAATAATGAAGAATCTTTATTAATAAAAAATTTTTATTCAATAAAATTTGCTCACGAATTAACAAAACAAATAGAGTTAGAAAAATTTAAAAACAAACTAATTAAAAGAATTAAAAACTTTAATAATTTAATTGGGAAAAAAGTTAAATTTATTAGAATAGAGTTAAATAAAATTAATACAAATTATTTTAAACAAATTGATTGTTTGATTGAACTCTTAGATAAATTTTCTAATAATTATGAATTAATATTAATATTAAATTGTAATTGCGAAATAAATTATTCAAATGTCAAGGTTAAAATTTATAATTATAAGGATTTTTCACCTGATTGGAAAATGGATTTGTTAGATTGGAAGCAAATATTTAATTTATGAGATTTTTAATTTTTTCCTCCTCAGTAAAAAATAATATAGATAAATTATTTATATATAACAAAATATGACTTTAACTAATCCTGGTGCTATTTCTAATTCTGGTGGAAAACGTTTCACTAATCAATTTGGTACTATTGCTAAATTAAATTACAACAAACAATACTTGCTGATGAATATCAAGCTTATCAAAATTATACTTGGTATGCTCTTCATGCAGGTAAGAAACACCAACCTTACTGTTTAGATTGCAATTCATCATCTGAAAAGAAATCAAAAAAAACTAAAAAAACTAAATCTGAATCTCGCAAACCCAAATCTGAATCTAACAAACATAAATCTGAATCTAACAAACATAAATCTGAATCTAACAAACATAAATCTGAATCTAACAAACATAAATCTGAATCCAAACGTAAACATAAAAAAGAAAAGAAACATGATAATTTTTTTGTTAGATTATTCAAAAGATTTATTTCAAAGTAAGTAAATATTTTTTTAATATAAATATTATATATAAAATTAATATATATATAATAAATGTCATCAACAATAAAAACAACAGATTTATCAACTATAAGTCCAAGTCCTACTTCAATATCAACAACAGATATAAAACCAGTTTCAGAAACATCATCCCAAACTATATTAAATGGACCTTTAACTACAACAACAGTAAAAGAAAGTTTTACAAAATTTAAAAATCATTTTATTAACTTAATTCCAAATATAATAATATCAATAATATTATTAGTTATATTTTTTACTATTGCAAATGTTGCAAGAGAATTAATTAATGGTAAATTAAAATTAAGCAAATACTTGGGTTTAAAAGATAATGTATTGTCAGAATTTACACAAACAAGAAGTAAAAAAATATTTTTTTCTCAATTAGGTGAAATTGCATACTATTTAATTGTAGGTTTTGGAATTATTTTTGCAATTACTAATTTAGGTATTCAGACACCAACAATTTTAACTTTATTAGGAACATTAGTTGTTGGTATTAGTTTATCAATGCAAGGAACAATAGGAAATATTTGGGCAGGGTTATATATTACTTTAGCTCAATTATTTGATGTTGGTGATAGAATTGCAATTGGTGTGGTTTCAGGAAAGGTAATAGAATTCACTTTATTTAATACAGTGATTTTTGATGAAAAAACTAATGCGGAAATAACTATTCCTAACACTACTATACAAAATGGTTTACTAACTAACTTTTCAAGATTACCTCCTAATTAAATTTTTAATTAATCTTTAATCTAATTTTTTATTATAGTAAGGATGTACTTGTTCAAAACTTTTCATTCCCGAGGTTGGTAATACATGATAATGATTTTCTAATTTTGATTCTAATTGTTTTTGTTTATATTGTAATTCTCTAATTTGTTCTTTAAGTCTTTCTATTTCATTATTTTTTTGCATATCTAAGTTTTCATTAGAATTTACTTTTTCAAATACTATTCCTCTAGGAAAATCATTAGGTGAAAAGCCATATTCTGCAAGAGTTTCTAAATTTCCTGTTGTTGGCTTTAATTTTAATAATATTAATCTATTTTCATTATTTAGTTGTACTTCTCCAATTGGATTAGACATTAATACTGGATAATTCCATCTAGCACTAATATCTGAATCTCCAAAACTAACAATTTTTAATTTATCACCAACATTTATTTTTTTATAATCCTGTGGCCAATTTATAATTTCTAAAACTCCTCCTTTTTGTTCTGATTTAGATTGTAAAAGTAACTTAAAATATTTGAGTTTGTATTTGATGTATTTTTGTTCATAACTCATAATTAAATATATTTATATATATTAAATTGATAAATAAATTTTTCTAAATATCATAATCATAATCATAATCATAATCATATAAATATGAATTTTTTTCAAAATAATTAAAAACTCTTCTATTAAAATATTTTATATCTGAACCAGATTCAACCAAATAAAGACAAATTGTATCAAAATCATTTGTACAACCCCCAGATTTAAAATGTTTAAAATAATCAAAATCAGAATTAGTTAATTCTCTGTTATCAATACCAATTTCTTTTAAATTTGCAGGTAATTTTTTAAATTGATATAAATTTATATCAATATTTGTTGCAAATATTTCAATAGAATCAGGTAATTCATTAATAATTCTTTGAACAAATTGATTAAAATTATCTTTAGTTTGATTTTTACTATAAACTGGAAAAAATCCAAAGTAAACTAAATTATTAAGTATATTAAAATTATAATCATAAATACCTTGCAAATGTAAACTTTTAATATTAGAATTAAAAGTTTGAGGTAACATATCATTTGATACAAAATATAAATTTTCAAGTGTTTCAGGTAAATGTGGTAATAAACCTTTATGTAAATATGTATAAATTAAAAGTGTTTTTAAATTAGTAGGTAAAATTATACTTTTTAATTTATTTTTTTGCTTACAACTAAATATTAATGTTTCAAGATTGGGTACATCATGCAAATTTATTAAATCAATATCATAAACATTTAAGTATTTTAAATTTCTTGGTAATTTTATTATAAAATGTTTACCTGTATCTATATGATTAGAATATTCATGTAAAATATTTAAACTCAATAAACTTTCAGGTAATATTAAATTTTTATTAACATTATTTAAACTAATTTCTAAATTTATTAGTGTTTTTGGTAAAATAATTTCATCAATACTTGAATGTGTTACAATTTTTAATCTTTTTAAATTTGGTGGTAAAATAAACTGATTTTCTACAAATGAACCAATTGATATATTTAAAAATTCTAAATTTAATGGTAAACTATTTAATGATTGACATTTATAGTCATTAAAACATATTATTTTAAGAACTTTTAAATTTATTGGTAATAATTCTAAAGAATAATTAGGCTCAAAACTATGAGATTCAATATTTAAAATTTCTAAGCTTGCAGGTAAACTATCAAAAGAAGTATTTTGATTAAATTTATTAATAGGTAAACTTAATTTTTTTAATTTTGATGGTAAATTATTTAAATTAATATTTTGAAAATCATTGCAAATATCTAATATTTCTAAATTTTCAGGTAATAAAGTAAAATCAAAATCATAATAATTATTATAGGGTTTTTTTAAACATAATTTTTTTAAATTTAATAATTTTGAAAAAGTCTCATTAAAATTTTTAATTTTTTGACCAGAATAAAATAAAATTTCTAGTCCTTCAGGAATTTTATATTCAAAATCTTCAACTTCAGTTGATGAAAATTTTAAAACTTTCAAATGATCCGGTATATTTTCAATTTTTATTTCATATCGTGATGTTAACAAATCTAATATTTCTAAATTTGAAGGTAATTTTGTAATATCACATTCACATTCTGAATGTTCAAATGTTATTTTTTTTATATTATCAGGAATCAAATCTATTGATGAATTAAAATTATAACCTAAAATTAAACTTTCATATCCTTTTAATTTTTCAGCTATTTCTTTAGTAAGTTTATTTGCTTCATAAGAAATATTTTTAAAATCTTCATCATTATGTTGATTATTTTTATTTTCAATATGTATATTATGGTTATATTCGTTTGGTTTTTTCTTATCAAATGCACTTGAAAACATAGTTGTTTATTATTGAATGAATTAGTACAAGTTATTATATGCTAATTATTATATAGTTAAAAAATCAATTTTTACTAAATTTGATAATTATAATCAATATCATATTTATATAAATAATTATCCTTATTATCAAATTCAGAACTTTTCAATTGATGCAAATAAATACAAACACTATCTAGACAAACAGAACTATCAAAAATTTTAAAAAAATCAAAATTATAATTTTTAATATCCTTAATTTTTTTCAATATCATATAATCATCTTTTAAATCTATATTTGTAATAGAAATTTCTATATTAGATGATAATTTTTTACCTAAATTACCAAGCAAGTTAAATTTTTTTATATTTTTCTTTATATTCAAAATGTTATCAGAAAATAAACTAGTTATAAAAAATTCTTTAATATTAGAAGTAATTTTTGGTATTTCTTGTCCTTTATTTATAAAAAAATAAAACATATCTAATTGTAAAGGAAATTCTTTAATTATATTAGTTAAAGTTATTTCATTATTTGTATTTGTATTCGTATTTGTATTTGATTTATTTGAAATTAATAATTTTTTTAATTTATCAGGTAATTTAGGTAGTTTACCTTTAAATTTTTCTAAATGTAATACTTCTAAATTTAAAGGTAATGTATCTTTAAAATCAAAAAACACTTTTAAATGAAGATATTTTAAACTAGATGGTAAATTAAAGTTTAAAGTAAAATTATAAGAATTTATATCAAAAATTTCTAAACTAATTATATTTTTAGGTAAAATAAATGAGTTAATTAATAAAATATTTGTATTTTTCTCAATTAATAATTTTAAATTTATTAAATTTTCTGGAAATATAATATTATAATAATTATATAAAGTTATACTAAAATTTTTAATATTTAAAGGAATACATATTGCTTCATTGTCCATTGTATTATTAACTAAATCAATGTGTAAAATTTCTAAATTATTAGGAAAATTAAAGTAATTAAATTTTGTTTCTTTACTACTATAAATTAATAAATTTTTTAGATTATTTGGTAATAAATCAATTTCTAAATTATCATTATTTTTATTTAAAACTTTTAAAACTTCTAAAGAATTTGGTAAATTATTATAATTTATATTTCCTCTAATAAATGATATATTTAATTTTTTTAAATTTTGTGGTAAGTTATCTAAACTATTTATTTCAATCTCACTAATATTTAATATTTCTAAATTTTCTGGAAGATTTAATAAATTTATTTGTTGATTATATAATCTACAAGGAAAACTTCCAAAAATTTGTAATTTTTTTAAATTCATTAATTTACTTATATTATCCAGTAGTTCATATGCTGTTTTAGTATTAGATATTTGTAAAACTTCTAAACTTGTTGGTAAATTACAACATTTATCTACTGGATAATCTGGAAAAATTAAATCCTTTAATGTATTTGGTAAATAATTTATTATTAATTTTGAGTTTAACATACTACCTCCAAAAAAATATAAAGATTGTAAATTTGCTGGTAATTTATTTATTTCATGAGAATAGTTTCTTACGTCCTCAAAATAAATTGATTTAATATTATCTGGTAGCAAGTCTAAAGATGAATCCAAGTCTCTATTTAATAATATTTCATCATAGTTTTTTAATTCTTCAACTATATCTTCAGAAAGAACAGTTGAATTATGAGTGTATACTCTTAAATTATTTTTATTATTTTTATAAATTAGTGATTGCATTTTGGTAATTATTTATAATTATTAAATTTTAAATTATATATATAATTTAAATTAAACAAATGGATACATCAGATGAAGAAGACAAAAATTATGATATTGTAGAAAATTTTATACAAAATAATGAATCAACTAGCAGATATACATGTTTTTCACCCAAATATATAAATTCAGAAAAAAAAGCTTTTGAAAGTATTAAATTAAGTTTAGAACAAAATTTAATTATATTTGCATGTGAAGGATACACAAACTATGGTTATTTTAGAAGTTTGAACAAACATATCTATATGATTGAAATTTATTTAGGAAGTATGTATGCTTATTGTTTAATAGAATAAAAAATTATTTTTTATTGCTAACTAACTTGTATATTTCAATTAAATAATTATTCATAAAATGATTTGGTATACTATAATTATTAAAAATATTCATAGAAAAATTTTCAATTGCTTCTCCATTTTCTAATTTGATTGGATTAGAAAAATATGAATATGATTTTAATGGAGGTAAAAGTGGAACAATATCATGTGAATATACAAATGAATTTATTTTTATATTTGAAGATTTTTCTAAAAAATTAATAAAATCTTTATTACCCGGTTTTACTGATGCAAATACATTTAATTCTATTGGTAACCTAGGAAATTTATTATTAATTATAAAAGTAGCTAACGAACAAAGTCCACCAGCAGCGCTATGGCCTCCTAAACATAATGATTTATAATTATTTTTTTCTATATGTTTACATATTTTTTTTATAATGTTTTCTTTGTATAAAATATTATAATATCCAGAATGTACTTTAATATTTTTTGAAAGTATATTTTTAATTGATTTGAGCTTAAAATGCATGAAAGTTTTAATATCATAAATTGTATCTAAAGCAAATTTATTTTCAGTTCCATTAAAAATTATATATAATTTTGTTTTATCTTCCTCATATAACATACATTCTAAATCATCTGAATTTGTTAAATAGTTAATTGTACCTGCAAAATTATAATTATTTTTAATATAGTTTATTGTTTCCAAAGGAATTTGTTCGTTAATCAAACACTCTTTAATTTTTTCAATAGTTAAATCAGAATTAAAATTTATTTGTTTATCAGCATAATATACATATTTACATAAAACTGCACATTTTAATACTTCATTATATTTATTTTCTTCCATTATTCAATTATAAAGATTAAACATATTATATTTTTTTACTTACTGTAAAAAATTGAATTATTAAAAAAATATTTAACTAATTAATACAAACAAATTATAAATATGAATAATATTAACACAATTATATATGATAAATATGAATTTATTTTAGAATTTGATAACCTAAATAGAATTCATATACAAGTAAATGATTTAGAACAAAAACAAATTTATACAAATATCATTTATTCTCATGATATTGCAATTAAACCAATTAATAAATTTTATAATTTATTAATTAATTCATTTTCAAATTTAATTCAAATAAAAAATTTAAATATTCAAAAGTTAATAATAATTTTACACGATAACACTATTCAATTATATAATATAAATGTGTTTACAAATAAAGTTAGTTTACAATTAGATTTATTGTTTGATTGTTTAGAATCAAAAATAAATGAAGTTAATGATTTTTACAAATATCAAATTAAAAAAAATTGAAAAATCGTTTAGTCTAATATTAAATTATATAAATAATGACTATTACTTATTACTAACAAATATACTAAAAATATAAAATGAACAGCAACATATTAACCAATTTAAATATACCTGTTTCTACTGAGGTAACTTGTATTCAAGATGTTGCAAATAACTTGGTGGGACTTAAAAGAGGATTTAATACAGAATATAACCCTAATAAAATAGCAAAAGAAAGTTTAACTATAGAAAATATTCATAAAGAATTATTATCAAATGATATAATTAATTATTATGAAATTATATTAACAAATAACATAATTTATATTGATTTAATCAACTATAAAATAAAATTATTTCAAAATTCCAATAGTATTACAATTTCTATTATAGATATTAGAGGAGTTCCTATTCAATTACATGAAATTGATTTTTCAACCCCATGTAAAAATTATTATTCAACAGATAAACTTATTGAAGAAATAGAAAGAATCATTAATTGTAATTATAATATTGATTGTTATTATGAAATATTTGAATTAGAAACAAGGTTAAAGGTTGCTGGATTTAAAACAGAAATTTCTAATTCTAGACTATTTGTAACTATTCCAAGAAATGGAATTAATGTTCGTTTGAATTTATTTTACCCTTATAAATCAATAGGTAACAGAGGAAGAAAATATGGTGACCCACAACTACCTACTTGTTTAAAAGCAATTATTTTTAATGTTGATTTTGTTAAAATTAGAACTGTACTAAAATTAAATTTTACAGGAATGTCTTTTAGAAATTTTAGTAATTTAAAAAAATTTCTTACTAATTTTGATAAATACAAAATTATCACCAATACACCTAACTCAAATTCAAATTCTGATACTGATTCATCTAATTCATCTGTAAGGTCAAATTCTTTATCTTCAACTGATTCTGATGAATCATGTAATATTGAATTTAGTAGAAATATTAATGTAGAGCCAGAAATAAAAAAATTTTGTTGTAAAAACTGTGATTATAGAACAAATGTTAAACAAACTTTTATTTCTCATACATTATCAAAACATTCTACACTTGAAGAAAGAAAGAGTCAATATCCTTATTATTGTGATAAATGTGATGTAGGTACTATGATTGCTAGTATATTTAGAAATCATTGTGAAACACAATCACATCTAAGAAATATAAAAAATTGAAATTAAAAACTATTTATTTATACTATATCAATAATACAATAAATATAATAATAAATATTAACTAACTAAGATGTTTTTAAATAATAACGATGATGGGGCAAATGTGGAAGTATACAAATACATGCAAAAACAAGTATATGATATAAATACAATTAATAACGTAGATATTGAAGGTATATGTCCAAATAAATTAAATATAGTTAGAAAAAATTCTATAAATAAACATATTGATGATGCAGTTAACTTTATATTAGGAGATAAAAGAAAAAATGAATCAAAAGAAGATTCTACTGAAGAGAAAAAACAAAAAATATTCGATGATAATGAGGAATATTTAAATTTAGATAATGTATACATTGAATTACAAAAAAATAAAATAATAAACAGATATAGAATTATTCATAATTTTCAATTTAAAATAGAAATTTTATTAAGTTTGTATCAAATTAATTTAGTTCAAAATCCTGGTTATATTTCAGTTTATCTTACAGATAAAAATAATAAACAAATACAAATAGATGATATAAATTTTTCTGTTTCTCATAAAGATTTTTATTATATGAATTTGCTACTAAAAGAAATAACTAATATTATAAATTTTAATTATAATATTAATTGTTATTATTATTTGAAAGATGTTGAACAAGAACTTAAATCATATAATATTAAAACCAAAAATATTTTTGGAAAACTTTATGTTATATTAAATGTTAATAATCAAGAAATTCAATTTAATTTATCATTTCCTTATAATCATTTGGGCAATAGAGGAATTTCTTATTGTGATCCAGTTAATCCTTCTGTAATTAAAGTAAGTTTAATAAATATGAATATAAATCAAATAAGAAATATATTGGGTATTGATTATAATACTATATTTTTTAGAAGTAGTCAAAATATGATATTATTTTTTACAAATTTTTTTGAAAAATTAATTAAAAATATTAATAATAATTTGGAAATAATTAATTTGGACGAAGAACTAGAAGATTTAGAAGATTCAGAATATTACGAATATTTAGAATATCTTAAATATAATAAATAAAAATATTTTAATCATACAAATTATCTAAATCTAAATTATCAAATGTAGTTAATCTATCTACTAATTTAAAATCTTTTATTCCAGATGCTCTCCAAACAACTCCTGAACCAGTTTCCCAATGTCTATACCATTCTGCATTAAAAACTATGTTGTCTTCCCATGAATCACCAGCTATTTTTTTTATATAACTATTTATTGCTTCAGTATTTCCTCTAATAGACATTTGATTAGCATTTTCACCCCATATTTTATCACCTAAATAAGGACAAATAACTAATCCATCGTAATCTTCCTTAACATTATCCCAGTTTATTACATTTGTAAAACTTAGATTGTTAAGTGAGTTTTTATATTTTTCAATAAATTCTTCTAATTCTTCAACTGAACTTATTTTTAAAACTGAGGAATTTATTTCAATTTCATATAAATGAGTTGAAAAAGCCCACTGTGATGGAATATTAATATATTTTTGCCAATCAGCGCCACATCCAAACCAAAGTCCATAAGGATTATGATAAATATTTGCACCTAACCAACTTTCTTTATTTAAATAATCATCTCTTATATATTCAATAGGATTTATTCCTACATTATAAAATTTATCTTCACCATTGGCCTTTATTTTTTCTATAATATTTTCAGTATTTTCTTTAGCTAATTTCTTTTTTGTCTCATTACCTAAAATTATATATAAATGCGGATTTAAATCAAATTTAACTTCATTAATATATTCAATTTTATTTAATTCAACATTATAAACACATAAATTATAATTTCCTCCTTGTTGATTAAATTTAATTGATTGATTTGATTGGTTATATTTATTTATAATTTTATAATTAATTTTATTTGATTTATTTGAAATCATTTTATATAAATTTTAATAAGAAATAAATAATGATAATATTTATTTAATTCTGATACTATTTTGTAATTCTTCATTGTATAATAACATACTTGGATTTCCTTGTGGTCTTTCATAATTAAAATCATATGGTCCAGTTTTTAATCGAAGATACCATTTTATACTTGAATTATCTGTAATACCAGTTTCTGAAATTATTTTTTCATCTTGAAGACTTTTTCCTTTGTACAAAACTATTCTGGAATCAGCTGTAATTCCATCAAATTCTTCTAAACGCTTTTTTAATTGCAATATAGAATCATTTGGCTTGATTCTTAAATTATACTGACTATTTTGATTTATATTATTTGAATTAATACTAATTGCTTCAGTATTAAAATTTTCTAACCAATCTAAATTAATTTTAGAATGCTTTTTAATAATAATTCTTCTGTTTGATATCTTATCAACCAGCTCATTTGATAATTTTAACTCATCAGTAGTATTACCAAGCGAATTAAATTTACCAAAATTGTAAATATTTGTTCTGCAGTCAAAATCAAATGAAAAAATATAGTTATCTTGATTAAAATCAATATCAATATTAAAATGTTTTTTCATTAATTCACAGAGTATACTTTCAATTTGATTCATATTTATATTTTTTTGGGTATAAACAATAACTATTTCATTATTATATTCAGGAAAATAAAAATGTGCAAATTGTTTGGAGTATCCAAATAATGGAGGAGTTGGTTTACATTCATTTAAAGTACTTTTATTATTTAAAGTAACATTTAAAATATTAACACTAGTTGTAATAGATACAGGTTCTGTCATTTTATTGTATATTATTTATTGTAGTATATATTTGATATTATAGTTGGTTTGTATATATATAAATATTCAGTTTAGAAAAATATCAATTTTTTTTATATAATTTATCTTAGTATAATAAATAAAATTGTCAAAATTGTTAATTTAAATTCAATTCAAAATAACTATATTAGATATCAAGACCAAGCATTTCTACAATAAATTTAAAGTTTGTATTAAATTTATCTGCACGCGCTTCTGTTTCAGCTACATATTTAGTATCAAATACTGTTAAGTAACTATAATTTTTTATTTTTTCAGCAGCACTAATAACTTGGTTTCTAGTTTCAGTGTCAAGTGTTGGATCAATTGAAATTTTACCTTTGGAACCAGGTTCAGAATCTCCTAATTTAACAGGATATCTTGTTTCAATTGAATCCATTATCTCACAAAAAACTCTAACTGGTTTCACAGCCATACTCAAATAAAATTCGTTATCTCCGTGAACTTTAGGACTATCTCCAAAAAATCCTCCTGCACCAAAATTATTATAAACGAATCTTCCATCAAGTTTAGATTGTAAATTAAGTGCATCAGTAAAAGTTTTAATAGAATCAATTTCAGATGCCATCACAGGAACTTTACATTCAAATACATCCATAACTTCTGCAAATCTTTCTAGAGTTCCTGAATCCTGACGAGCACCACTAATAACTTTATTTAAAAATGTTTTTCCATCAGACATTTTAATAGTTGTTGCCGCACGCATAAATGCAGGAGTACCAAGAGTATCAGGTAACATAGGAATTGGAAGATTTACACCTTGCCTAATATTACACCATTTGTAAAAAAGATAGTGTCCTAAAATCTGTGTTAAGGGAAGATTATTTGTTGGTTCTATATTATCTAATTCAGGTACAATTTTACTTAAAATCATTGAAAGTTCATGAGCATGAGTTCCAACAGGACTTAATTTAAAATCAATTCCAAGATTTCTTAAAGTATACCATGCATCTATAGAAGATGTTCCAA
>JACCDN010907260.1_pt1 | contig 13976 bp, 11 predicted proteins | sample 7441691 | NCBI WGS metagenome assembly JACCDN01 (sample SAMN15323439, study PRJNA562643) | freshwater metagenome | isolation source: river surface water | place: USA:Blue River Watershed | collected 2017-08-16
AATCTTCAATGCTGGCGTCGGGATGTGCAATGAGGTGAACAATAGCGTCACACAATTCTGCTAAATTATGAGGAGGAATATTGGTAGCCATACCAACTGCAATACCCATCGTTCCGTTTAAAAGCAGGTTCGGTAGTTTTGCTGGTAAAACCGCCGGTTCTTCACCAGAACCGTCATACGTAGGTAAAAAGTGAACTGTTTCTTTGTCGATATCAAGCAGCATCTCTTCAGCAATTGCTTCTAGTTTTGCTTCGGTATAGCGCATGGCAGCGGCACTGTCTCCGTCCATGGAACCAAAGTTTCCCTGCCCATTGATAAGCATGTGGCGCATGGAGAAATATTGGGCCATGCGTACCAATGAATCATAAATAGCCGAGTCACCATGTGGGTGATATTTTGCCATTACCTCACCCACCACATGGGCTGATTTTCTAAATCGTGAAGTATGTTTAAGCCCGAGGCGCCACATGGCATACAAAATGCGGCGGTGTACTGGTTTTAAACCATCGCGAACATCTGGCAAAGCACGAGAAACGATAACGCTCATGGCATATTCCAAGTACGATTTCTTCATTTCATCTGTAATCGCTGTAGGGGTAATTTTTCCTATTTCCATTTTGATAAGAGATTCTTGTTGAGGCGACATAACACTTCAAAGTAATAAGTCAAACTTCGCTCACAATGCACCATTATGGGCGAAGCTCAATTGTTGAGGTGCTCTGCGTTGTTGTTGGGTCTAAAAAAGAATTTAAAACCGCATTTTTAATATCTTTTGCCTGGAGCTGTGTTTCAAGGTCAGTGCTTTTTTGAGTAAGTTCTTCTGCGTTTTTCCAGCTATAGCTTCCTTTATCTATGAGTTTTTTTTCGGTGGTATTTGCCCATGAAATCGAGCTAATTTTTAGGTTGAATACATATACGAGTATTCCTATAATTACCAATGTTGAAGCTACAACACCACCCCACATTAATCCAATTTTTTTTTGCAAATTTTTTTTATCCAAAAGAGTATCAGGTATTTTTCGCGCTGTCGACAATTTTGTTTTTTTTAAACGAGAGACAGTCGCCATAGTATGTGTTTAGCAATTTTTTTCTAAAACATAAAGTTCCATATCTTCTTGTGGCAAATCTTTTGATTTGATAATAAGTTTTTTATCTGTACTATGTGGAGCTAGTCCGATTTCTTTTATAAAAGCAGTAAGCGGCTCAGCATCTGAATCGGTATCACATTGGTAGGCGATTGGAATAATGATACGCGGCTCGATGGTATTGGCTAATTGTGCTGCGGCAGTAGGGGAGAAGTAGTTTTTATTGCCCCCAATAGGGAGTAATAAAATATCAACTTTTCCAAGATTTTCAAGAGTTTCTTCAGTGGGTGGAGTAGTCATTGGCCCAAAATGAACTACGGAAATATTTTCTGAGTGAACTTTATAAATTACAGAACCCTCTGGGCCTGCCCACGTAGTGATTATATTATTTTTAATATCAAATTCCCCAAGAGTATCAATGATGAACGGTTCTTGTGTTAGGGTGATTGAGCCTGCTTGTCCTTTGGTAAATAAGGCTACATTTGCGCTCAAACTTCGAGGGAATTCGCCTGTTTCTGGTTTGTAGGCATCAAGAAGAATAACAACTTCTTCTTCTAATGGTTTTGTTTGGATTTTTACACATGTTTTGCCAAGCCACGTAAGATGCATATATTCAGATAATTATTTTTTTGTATACCTCATTTTAACATAACCCTTTGTTTCAGGCAAGATTTTGACAACAATTGATTTTTAGTAGTAAGGTTTGTTGGCTTTTTTTATCTAAAAAAGCGTTTCTGGAAAACCCGTAACCTGTAAAAAGGAGTGTAAACTCATGGTATCTGATAAATCTTGTATCGAACTAGCGCTGGATGAGGCGCTCAGAAAACAAAGTGGAACGAGTGACGCTTTGGTGCAACTGGTGCAAAATCCTGGCTGGCAAACAACGCTCGCATCTACTTTGATGGGGTTGGTGGTTGTTGCGGGAAATAGCTTTGAATTAGTTTTAACCAAACAAAAAGGAGTGGTACAAAAATTACTCGCTGCTGGGCACTATGAGTTCGTATCTCCCGGCATAACCGATGAAATGTATCCGTTGGCCGACACGGATGTGGGGGTGGCTGTTGTAAGATATCGCATTGTGCGGGGGGTAGAGATGGGTGAAGCACAGACTAACTTGGAAGTGTCGCAGATATCTAGTTTTTTTAGGCAGAACGGATTGCGGTTTCCAAAACCAGATGAGGCATTGTTGCCACCGTCGGTAAATTCGCTTTTGGGAGGCGAGGGTGCTGAGTATGTGGCGTTGCTCCATAATCGCCCAGATGCCATTGTGGTTTATTCTCGAAGTGCTGGTCGTGCTGTGGAGCGTGGAGGTAGTTCTGGTTGGGCCACTACCAACAATTACGTTGGGGTTTATCTGTAGTATTTTTATGTGTGTTGGGCCCACTGACCACAAGTGGGCTTTGTGATTTCTTGACAAAACACGTTTATTATGCTATTTTATCATGTTCTTTTTATTCTTTTTCTAGTTTTCTTTGAGCTTATTTTAGCATAATTAACCTTGAAGAAGGCTAGGATTTTATCCTACGCCATTAACACGAAGGCCTCAAGCGAAAAAGGAGAAAAGCATGTTTGACCAAGCGGAGATTCTGGCTGGTGGTTCCAGTGAGTTCAACATCGACTATAGCGAGGGTTGGAGTGGTTTGGTGGATTGGGTGCCCAGGATGTTTCGTAGCGAAAACTTAACGTCTCAGAACTTCCCCCTCGAAAGGGGAAAGACCGGCGTTCACCGCGTGACGGTGAAGCTTGTTTGCTTTGGAAGGAGTGTGACTGAGGAGGAGGTGCAGGATCACTTCGCTGCGAACAATTTGCTCCTTCCCATGCCCGAGCACCTTTTTGTGTTTGGCTGCTTAAATCGCAAGTTTGAGTTCCCGGTCGTTGCGGTTCTTCGTGAGCCCGCCGAGATCGAAGTAGGGGGGAGGGTCAATCGGTTTGGCCTTTCGTTCATCAGCAGTCAGGTCGACCCTGCGGGGTGCCAGTTGTTGGCGAGTTGGCTGGGGCTTCCCCGCGACGGCCGGTGCCGCTACCTCGCCGTCGTCCCTGGCAAGTAACAAGTTTCCCCGCATCAGTTCGGCTCCAATGTATTGGAGTACGACTGGTGCGGGGTTTGTATTTTTATAGAAAAATTAATTTTAAATTTAAAGAATCCACGTTGTAAACACCCGCTGTTTTATGGCAACACGTTGTTTAAAAGATCGTTTTTCAGTATTTGGTAAGTGATTTGCTAATGGCTGAGATTGGGGTAGTTTTTGCTCGGCTTCATATTTGGGTTTAATGTTTATATTTTTTAATTATATCATCGTATCGTCAGCTAAGTTGTTGGAATTGGTGAGTTTCGTGTTTGGCTGGGTATAAATTGACAAAACACGTTTTTTATGCTATTTTACCATGTTCTTTTTACTATTTTCCCAGTCTTTTTTAGCTTAATGTAGTAACTAATTAAGTTAAAAGAAGGTTGGGGGATAGTATTTTCCAGCCATAGACGGGCAAGCCTTATGTCTCGGCATGGTGCTGGGATAAGGGGTGTGCCTATCATTCGAGGTTAACAGAATGGCTCGTAAGGAAGAGAAGGATCTGAGGGGTGTGCTCAGCAACCTTGGACTCGCGTTCGAGATCATGAGGGTGCTCATCCACGCTATCCTGAAGAAGGGTGGCACGGTTGACGATCTTAGGCGTCTGCTCAATGAGTCTGATCTCGTTGACAAGGTGGCGGGTGTCTTGGTGGTCATCAAACCTCTCACCGCCTTGGTCAAGTATTTCCAGCCCACCTACGCGCAGCTCTGTTCCGCGTTTGACTGGGTGAGCGACCATTACGAGAAGGCCGAGTTCGGGACGATCGAGTGTTGCAAGGGCGTCGTCCGCCAGAATGGCGAGATGAAGTTCGAGTACGTCCATCTGAACCGCTACGCTTCGACCGACGAGGTGCTCGCTGTGATGGATCGCCAGGGCTTGCGCCCGGCGCTCTACGAGGAGGGTCTCGGCTTCGCCGAGTGCAACCCCAATGAACAGTGCAAGTTCTCGATCGTGATCCTTGGTTCGATCTGCGCGGGTTTCCGTGGCCGCAGCAGCGTGGCGTTCCTGGACTCCTGTGAGGGCAAGCGGCACCTCGACCTTTGGGTCGAGGGAGGCTGGCCTGCCAACTTTCGTTTCTTGGCCGTTCGCAAGTAATCCTTTGTTCCTCGGTTCTCGAGGAGCTAGACACTTGGGCTCTTGTAGCAAGTTTTTTCCCCGCATCAGTTCGACTCCAATGTATTGGAGTACGACCGGTGCGGGGTTTGTATTTTTATTGACAAAACTATTTTACTATGATACTTTCTGTTTAGCATAAATCATTATTTCTAAGCTTTTCCACTTTAGTGAAAAGCACTCAGCCCGACTTGATTCGGGAGGGATAAGGAAATTTTTTTTATTTTATGTCTGCGAGTGAAAAAACAAGTAAGAAGCAAGATTTTAAAGCGCTTCTTCAAACATATTTTATTGAGGTTCCACAGGTAGGAGATGTGGTAAAAGGCAGTGTTATTTCTGTAGACAAAGGAGAAATACACCTAGATATTCAAGGAATGACCACAGGTGTAGTTCGTGGCCGAGAGCTTTTTTTAGAATCTCGTGAATATTCACATTTAAAAACAGGTGATGAGGTAGAAGCTACTGTGGTAGAACTTGAAAACGAAAATGGCGAGATGGAATTATCATTCCGCATTGCCGGGTTCAAGAAAGCCTGGGACAATATGCATAAATGGATGAAAGAAGGTTTAACACTTTCTGCCAAAGTATTATCAGCCAACAAAGGTGGTATTATGATGCAGGTTGAAGCTTTACCAGCTTTTATGCCAGTTTCTCAGCTTAACCCAGACCATTACCCACGTGTTGCTGGTGGAGATAAAAACCGAATTTTAGACAAACTTAAAGAACTTATTAACAAAGATTTGGAAGTAAAAGTTATTGATGTTGATGAGAAAGAAGAGAAATTGATTGTTTCGGAACGTGCAGTGTGGGAAGATTCTCAAAAAGCAGTTTTGGACTCCTATAAAATTGGAGATATGGTTGAGGGTGAAATTAGCGCACTTACTTCATTTGGAGCGTTTATTAAATTTGGTGAAGGCTTAGAAGGTTTGGTGCATATTTCAGAAATTGCTTGGCAAAGAATTGATCACCCTAAAGACATTCTTAAAACAGGAGATAAAGTGAGAGCCCAAATTATTCAACTTGATCACTCTAAGATCTATCTTTCTATAAAACGTCTTGTTGACGATCCTTGGAAGAGGGTGAAAGAGAAATATAAAGAAGGGGACAAAGTTGTTGGAAAAATTATTAAAATTGAACCGTTTGGTTTGATGATTAGTTTAGATAAAGACATCCATGGTTTAGCCCATATTTCAGAACTTTCTGATGCGCCAATTGCACATATTAATGAATTGTTTAAAATTGGCCAAGAAATGGAATTTGAAGTAATGTCGGTTGAGCCAGCTGAACACCGACTTGGCTTGAAAGTTTCTGGTGTAAAAGGAAAAAGTGGTCGCAAACCAGCAGCCGAATCTTCTAAGCCTGCTGAAGAAAAAACCGGCGACGTTGCCTAATTAACTTTAAAGTTCTATGAAAGATCTTTTGAGAAATTTTCTCATTATTTTTTCCGGACTGATTTTGGTGGTTGTTGTTCTCGGGTTGGTAAAAACCAACACCCAGAAGCAGCCAGAAGTAATTTCATTGTCTAAGTTCATTGAAGAACTTAATGCTGGGCAGGTTAAATCTGTTACCTCTGTTGGTAGTGTTCTTCAGATTACACCTAAAGATACTGCTGCTCGTGTGCAGGAGGTGCAAAAAGATGTTGATGAATCTTTTGGTGATATTGTTGAGAAGTACAAAATTTCTCCCGATGCCTTAAAAAATGTTGAAATAAAAACAAAACCAGAAAGTTCGTGGAAATTTTGGGCAGCAAATTTACTTCCCATTATTTTGCCGCTGATTGTAATTATGGTTTTCTTTTATATTATGGGCCGTGGTGTTCAGGGAGCAAATAATAAAGCCATGGGGTTTGGGCAGAGTAATCCACGACAAGCAAAACCTGATGATAAGGATCAAAAAACGTTTGCTGATGTGGCTGGTGCTCGTGAGGCGAAAGAGGAATTAGTGGAAATTGTTGACTTTCTAAAAGAACCGAAAAAATTTGCAGACATGGGTGCTAAAATTCCAAAAGGAGTTTTATTAACCGGTAGCCCAGGAACAGGTAAAACGCTTTTAGCAAAAGCAGTAGCAGGTGAAGCCCGAGTGCCTTTTTTCCACATGAGTGGCTCAGAATTTGTAGAAATGTTTGTTGGTGTTGGTGCTAGCAGAGTACGTGATTTGTTTAGTAAGGCTAAACGCACCGCTCCCGCAATTGTATTTATCGATGAAATAGATGCGGTGGGCAGACGACGTGGTACCGGTTTAGGTGGTGGTCATGATGAAAGGGAGCAAACGCTTAATCAAATTTTAGTTGAAATGGATGGATTTGAGCCAAATTCCGGTGTAATTGTAATGGCAGCTACTAACCGACCTGATGTGCTTGATCCTGCATTACTTCGACCAGGAAGATTTGATCGTCGCATTGCAATAGATATGCCTGACATTAGAGATAGAGAAGATATTCTTAAGATACACGCTCAAGGAAAGCCGATGGCTCAGTCAGTTTCACTGCGAAAAGTTGCAGAAAGAACTCCTGGATTTTCTGGGGCTGATTTAGCTAACCTTCTTAACGAAGCTGCAATTCTGGCTGTGCGTAAGCAATTAAAAGAAATTTCTGAAGAAGAAATTTTGCCAAGTATTGAAAAAGTATTACTTGGTCCTGAGAGAAAAAACCGTGTAATTACAGAGCATGATAAAAAAGTAACAGCGTATCATGAAGCTGGCCACGCCATTGTTGGCCATGTTCTGCCAAACTCTGATCCTGTTCGAAAAGTATCTATTATATCTCGTGGAATGGCTGGGGGCTATACTCTAAAAATGCCCAGTGAAGACAGGCGTTATCACACACTCGCTCAATTTAAAGACGATTTAGCAATGGCTATGGGTGGGTTTGTGGCTGAAAAAATGTTTTTTGGTGATGATATGGTTTCATCAGGTCCATCAAGTGATTTGCGTAGTGCTACAAATTTAGCACGTAGCATGGTTACTCAATATGGAATGAGTAAAGTTTTGGGTCCCCGAACTTTTGGCGAGCATGATGAAATGGTTTTTTTGGGAAAAGAAATTCATGAAGAACGAGACTACAGTGATAAAACAGCGGAAGAAATTGATAAAGAGATTAAGTTTTTGGTTGAAGAGGCAGAAGGGCGTGCACGCGAGACAATTCTAAAACATAAAGATCAGTTAGAAAAAATGGTAGCTGTTCTTTTGGAGAAAGAAATTATTGAAGAGAAAGAAATTAAAGAAATAATAGGAGTATTGTAAGAAATTAAAAACAATTAAATAAAAAATCCTTCGCATTGGTAGAAGGATTTTTTAATACTTTAAAATATGTTATACTAACAACATCTATAATTTCAAGCACTACCTTATGATAAAATTAGATCCAACATATCGAGACGCGATAGTTAAGTCATGGCATTTTACATGGCATCATAAATTGCTGTGGGTGCTTAGTATCGTGGCCTTGCTTTTTACTCAATTTGGATTAAGTAATTTTTTAGGTCAATTATGGTTGATGATGAGTCATGATGCTGGTTCGCTTGCCACAAATATGTGGTCAGCTCAGTTTTGGTCATTAGTACGACTTCCGCATGGAGTTGAGTGGTTGGGTGTTGTTTGGCTTTTCATAATATTACTCTCACTAATTTCTTTGATAACGGTTGTGTCAGTTTGTGCAGAGGGGGCTCTTATAGTTGCTATGTGTGGCTGGTTTAAAAATAGAACAGTGCCACAATTAAAAAAAATATGGTATCGAGGGGTTAAACATTTTTGGCGCCTCTTTGCTGTAAATGCTTTGCAAAAAATTTCTCTCCTGCTTATTTTGTATGTGATACGTGTACTGTTGCAACTGTTTTCTTATTCGGTAATTTACTCGGTGCTTATTTTGTCAATCAGTTTTTTGGTCGCCATTCTTGTTTCTACGTTTACTATTTATGTGGCTGGGTATATAGTAGAAAAAGAATTTTCATTCAAACAATCGTGTGTCGAAGCTTGGGAATTATTATCTCAACACCTTCTTGTTTCGCTTGAATTAAGCATCGTTTTGTTGGCACTAAACTTTGTTTTAGTGGCCATTGTTGCAGGCGGTTCGGTTTTAGTGCTCATCCCTTCATTTTTTATTTGGATTATCGGAGGAGCTACTGGATATTTTAGTTTATTTTCTGTAGGATTTTTCTTAGCAACTATTCTTTTTTTAATTTTTCTTGCGTTGGCTGGTGGGTTGTTTAATGCCTTCATAACCGGTACGTGGATGTACCTGTTTGTTAAAATGAACACAAAAACTATACCGAGTCGTGTTATTCATTATATGAGAAAACTTGTTCGGTCTTAACTATTTTTTGAATTGTTTTATTAAGTTATGTCTGGTTACCCATCGATAGGAGATCTTTTCAAAAAAACGACCACACCCGCTAGGCCTGGTGTATTGGATGATTCTGCAAAAAAAGAAAAAAAACTACCAGGGGATGAGAGTGTAGAATCGAAATTCGCTCACAAAATGCACGAAATAGATATAAAAGAAAAGGAGTCTGTAACTGCTGCACAAGCTCAACTGCAAGGGGTTCCCTATATCGATCTGGCACAGTTTCCAATTTCATCAGAGGCATTGCGTGCTTTGCCGCAAGAAATGGCTGAAAAAAATCAAGCTGTTTGTTTTTTTTATAATGGAGAGCAGTTGCGGCTTGGTGCGGTTGAAATAAATAATGACGTGCGTGAATTAGTGAGTCAGTTGGCAGAAAAATTTCAAGTCGAAACTCAGGTGTATTTGATTTCAAATTTTAGTTTTGAAAGAGTGGTAAAATTGTATGCAAATTTACCAATTGTAAAACCAGTTTCTAAAGAAATTGTAATAACCGACGAAGAACTCCAACACTTTGGTGAAGGTATAAAAAATTTGGCACATCTTCAAGAACAATTTAAGCATGTTACTATTAGTAATATTTTAATTTTGTTAATTGCTTCGGCTCTTAAAGTAAATGCATCCGATGTGCATGTTGAGGCAGAAGAAAAAGGAACAGTGGTACGGTATAGAATAGATGGTGTTTTGCAAGATGTTGCTTTATTTCCAAAAGAACAATGGAAGAAGTTTGTGGCGCGCATAAAACTTTTGGCAGCTTTAAAAATAAATATTACTGATCGGCCGCAAGATGGGCGTGTTACTTTAAGGTTATCGTCAGGAACGTTGGATGTTCGTGTTTCTACATTGCCTACCACATGGGGCGAAAGTGTGGTAATGAGAATTTTGCACAGTGGTAGCAAGGGTGTTACGTATGATGAATTGGGTTTACGAGGTAGTGCGTATTTAAAATTAAAAAAAGAGGTAGAGCGACCAAATGGAATGGTAATTACAACAGGGCCAACAGGCTCAGGAAAAACAACTACAATGTATGCCATTCTTCGCACACTTAACAAAACAGGTGTAAAAATTATTACACTCGAAGATCCGGTAGAAATAAAAATGGATGGAATAAATCAAAGTCAGGTTGATCCGAACCATGATTATACATTTGCGAAAGGGTTGCGTAGTATTTTGCGTCAGGATCCTGATATTTGTATGGTCGGAGAAATTCGTGATTTAGAAACAGCAGAAATTTCAATTCAAATGGCTTTGACAGGTCATCTTATGCTCTCAACAATTCATACTAATAGTGCATCAGGTGCTATTCCGCGTTTTCTTTCAATGGGTGTAAAGCCTTTTTTGCTTGCGCCAGCTTTAAATTCAATCATTGGACAACGATTGGTACGTAAAATTTGTGATTTTTGCAAAGTAAAAGTTACTCTGGAACCAGAAGTTTTTGGACGTGTTACTAGTATTTTGCAGACCCTTCCCCAAGATGAAAAAAGCAATTATACTATAAACGAGAATTCTTTTTCAAAAGGAAATGGCTGTGACGAGTGTAGCGGTTTGGGATATAAAGGCCGTATCGGGATATATGAAATTTTTGTTATGAATAAAGAAATTGAGGCAATAGTACTTGGAGATGCTGTTTCGGAGTATGCTATACAGGAGCTAGCAGTAAAACAAGGTATGATAACTATGGCGCAAGACGGTTTGCTAAAAGCTGCTGATGGAATAACAACGGTAGATGAAGTATTTAGGGTTACTGAATAATTTTATAAATTATAACTTATTTATTATTTTGTATGATGACACGTCGTTTGGGTGCTATGTCACAGGAGGGTTCTTCACTTAGATTTTATAAAATTTTTACCATATTTTTTTTATGCATCTCTTTTGCACTGTTGGTGACGATAGTTTTTATGATTACAAAACGTGCAAACATTGTTGTGGTGGCCGAACCAGAATCAAAACAAATCAATTTTGCAATAAAAGTTAGTTCGACAGAAATTGCTGATAGCAACGCTGTTGTAGGAGCTGTTACCACTACTGTTTTTTCATGGAGCAAAAAATACACCCCATCTGGTTCTAAAACCGTTGAAGGTACATCACGTGGTGAGCTAACGATTATGAATAAAACTAGCGCACCCATGACTTTAATACCTAAAACACGCTTTAGCAATAAAACTGGTATTGTTTTTCGTTTAAAAAATAGAACATCAATACCTGCTAACGGCCAAGTACGGGCAGAGGTGTATGCAGATCAGCAGGGCAGTACCAGTGATATAGGGCCCGACACTTTTATTTTACCAGCTTTGTCAGAAGATAAACAAAATTTAATATATGCAGTGAGTAGTGAGGCTATGGCGGGTGGTTCTTCGTCAGTAGGTATTTTGTCTAAAGAGGACGTGGTGAGTGCGGAAGCTGATTTTAAGAGTAAGATTGAAGAAACATATGCTTTAGAGCATCCTGTTTCAGCACCAACAGACCGACTGTTTGTTCACGTGCTTGATATTCATGATAATCCTAATGAGTTAATTGGTACGCAGGCTAAAGAATTTGTTCTTTCGGGTACAAGCACTCTTTTAGTAGTAACGTATTCAGCAGATCAGTTTGATGCCATGGTGCAAAAACAGATTTCTTTAAAAATTGACCAAAAAAATGAAAAAATTATTTCAATTACTGAAAAACCAATGATTGGTTTGGATCGCTATGATAGTTCTAAAAAAGAAGTATCACTATCGTTTTCCGGCAATGTCATGGTTGGTATCGATGAAGCAGCTGAGAGCCTTTCTCCAGAAAAGTTCGTGGGTATGAAGCGAGAAAATATTGAAAGTTATCTTAAAAGTTTGCCTCATGTTGCGGGGGCAGAAGTTACCATCTCTCCTTTGTGGGCCAGATCGGCTCCAGAAGTTGCTCAAAAAATTAAAGTAGTAGTTAAAAATGTGAAATGATTGGGCGATTTCCTTCTTTTATCTTTTCTTGACAAAGGGTAAGAAATTTTATAATCTGTGCATATATACCTCAGTTCAAGAACCAGCCCAGTTAGCGCAAAGCTTTCATGGTACCACTCTTGATGTATATACAAATATATGTAAAGTTAAATTTCGGGTGGAACCGTCTTTTAAAAAAAGACCCCGGTATGTTTTAAAAAACATGTCGGGATTTTTTTACTTTATTAATTTGAACCTCGTATGAGCAATGATCTTGAGCACATTCGTCATTCGGCAGCTCATGTTTTGGCTGCTGCGGTTAAGCAGATGTACCCCACTGTTAAGTTGGGTATAGGACCTGTTATAGAACATGGTTTTTATTATGATTTTCAATTCCCAGACAGTGTTCAAATTTCCGATCAGGATCTTCAAAAAATTGAAGAACTTATGAAAAAGTATATCAAAGAGGATTGGAAATTTATGGGGCGTGATGTTACGGCCGACGAAGCAAAAAAAGAGATGGTCGATGAACCATTTAAGCTAGAGCTTATTGAAGAGCTAGAAAAAAATAAACAAACTATTTCAATATACGAGTCTGGGCCATTTAAAGATTTGTGTCGGGGAGGGCATGTTCATTCTACAAAAGAAATTCCAGTGGACGGTCTTAAAGTACAGAAAGTTGCTGGAGCGTATTGGCGTGGTAGTGAAAAAAACCCCATGCTCACAAGAATTTATGGTCTTTTGTTTGACAACAAAAATGATTTAGAAGTTTTTCTTCAAGAGCAAGAAGAGGCGAGGAAACGTGATCATAAAAAACTTGGTCCAGAGCTAGATTTGTTTTTTATCGATGAAAAAGTTGGAAAAGGTTTGCCGATGTGGACCCCGAAAGGTACTGCTGTTAAGTTTGAGTTAGAGAATTTTACTCGTTCACTTGAACGAAAGTATGGTTATGAGCATGTTTCTACCCCATATCTAGGCGCAGAAGAGTTGTATCGTACTTCAGGGCATTTAGATCATTATTCCCATAATATGTATGCCCCGATTGATATGGATGGTGAAATTTTTTATTTACGTCCAATGGCATGTCCGCATCATATTCGAATGTATCAGCGCAAAAACTGGAGCTATCGAGAGCTCCCAGTTCGTTATGCCGAAATTGCTGATTATAACCGCTATGAAAAATCTGGTGAGCTTATGGGCATGATTCGTGTGCGTAAATTTCAACTTACTGATGCACACATCTTTGTTAGTGCAGATGGGCTTAAAAATGAATTTAAAAATGTAACGCAAATGATCATTGAAGGAATGCGAGGTCTTGGTCTGGGAGAGATTGTGTCATATCGTTTTTCAAAACGTGATCCAAACAATAAGGAAAAATATTATCCTGATGATAGCTTATGGAATCATGCGGAAACTTTGATGAAAGAGGCGCTCGATGAGTTGGGTATAGTGTATGTTGAAGCTCTGGATGAAGCAGCATTTTACGGTCCAAAGCTAGATGTCCAGGCACGAAACGTGAATGGAAAAGAAGATACGTTGTTTACAGCGCAAATGGATTTTTTGCTTCCACAAAAATTTGGTGTTGAATATACTGATAGTGACGGTTTGAAAAAATGCCCGGTAATGATTCATCGTTCAACCATTGGAGCTTTGGAAAGAACGTTTGCTTTTCTTATTGAGCATTATGCGGGTGCTTTTCCATTGTGGCTTGCACCGGTGCAGGTTCAAATTATTCCCGTGTCGCAAAAGTTTCAAGAAGGAGCGGCTATGGTTGCTAAAAAGTTGGGTGAGAGAGGAGTTAGAGTTGCTATAGATATAGCTGATGAAACCGTAGGTAATAAGGTTCGTAAATCATCTGCGCAAAAAATTCCATATATCATTGTTTTGGGAGGTAGAGAATTGGAAGGTGGTGATTGGACTGTTCGTGTACGAGGAAAAGAGGAACAGATTACATGTAATTCGGAACAATTTATTACCACTGTTAATGAAAAAATCGAAAATAAATCAAATGAACTTTCATGGTAAGAACTATGCTCCCAAAAGTTATTGTTATTCTTGGTCCTACTGCTTCTGGTAAAACCAGTCTTGCGTTAGATTTGGCACGTCGATTTAACGGCGAAATCATTTCGGCCGATTCGCGACAAGTTTACAAGTTAATGGATGTGGGAACTGCAAAACCAAAAGGGTGTTGGCGGAGTGTTGGTGGAAAAATGCTCTATATGGTGGAAGAAATTCCGCATTATTTGCTCGATACTATTTTTCCCGATCAACCGTTTAGCTTGGCAGATTTTAAAGCACAAGCTCTCTTGAGCATTCATGATATTGTAAAAAGAGGTAAAGTGCCTTTTTTTGTTGGTGGAACTGGATTGTATATCTGGAGTATTATCGATAATTTATCTCTCGCAACAACTCCGCCGCAGGCTGAATTAAGAGTTGAGTTGGAAACAAAAAAGCTTCCAG
>JACCDN010286591.1_pt1 | contig 13974 bp, 7 predicted proteins | sample 7441691 | NCBI WGS metagenome assembly JACCDN01 (sample SAMN15323439, study PRJNA562643) | freshwater metagenome | isolation source: river surface water | place: USA:Blue River Watershed | collected 2017-08-16
ACCAAAGATGAGCTTGATGGCTCAGTTTGGTCTGAGGTTATTCACGGTCACCTAGGTGGCCGCCCACCGATGGTTGACCTGGCGTTTGAGAAGCAGTTGGCCGAGGCCATTGCTGCTGCCAGCGAGCAGGGTTTGATTGCCTCAGCACACGACCTATCAGAGGGTGGTTTGGCTCAGGCTTTGGTCGAGAGCGTACTGCGATTCAACATGGGTGCCCGCGTTTGGCTTGGCGAGATCATGGAGCGCGACGGCGTTGACCGCACAGCTGCCCTGTTCTCAGAGTCAACCGGTCGCGTAATTGTTTCGGTTGGTCGCGAAGACGACGTCAAGTTTGTTGGTCTATGCGAGGCTCGCGGTATTCCGGTGCTGCGCATTGGTGTTACCGACAACAGCGGCAAGTTTGAGGTTCAAGACCTTGCTACCTGGCAGCTAAGTGACCTGCGGGGTGCGCACGAGGCAACTCTGCCTGAGTTGTTTGGCTAGTAAATGCCCATCGGGTAGTACACCTAGGCTTTCGAGGACCCTGGAAAGCGTGGAGGTCGCCATGATGATTTACTTAATTGCGACGAGCGTCGAAAGACAAAAGCCATCGAACCCATGCGAGCACTGTTTGAGCCCTACGGTGAATAGTAGAGCCTGAAATCCCCTGATTGGTGCTGTACTCAGAAACTACTCGTTCAGCCTCAGTCATGTCAGCAAGTACCCCATGTTCGACTTTCAACAAGTAAATTTCTCGAACAGCGGGTATTTCGAGAATCAACTTTGCAAAGGCTTTTCTCTTTGCTGCGTATGGAAGTCTAATGATTGCTAAACCAAGCGGTGTGATCTGGCGGTAATTGACGCCGTCCGAACCGCGAACGACTTCTCCCAGCCCAAGGTAGCGAGCAGCAGAGAAGTAGTAGTCGGCCTGTCGAGGGTGAAATTCATAATTTGTAGAAATGTCGTCGATTGAGCGTGGCTCCGTAGAAATAAATTCTGTTATGTCGATTACTCGTTCAAAATCATCAGCCTGGGGGAACGGCACGTTTTGTTCCACGACCCGCCCAGCCCCTGCAGCCGCCTGCCTTGCAATTTCAACGATTTCGCGTTCGGAGACTAACTCCTCCGAGAGCATGTAGCGCTTTGAAGATACGAGTTGGATAGAAGAAATATTCGAAGGGTCCGGGAAAGAGAACTCTGTTAGGTCGAAGACATCATTAGCCAACGTGATGAAAATTGGCCTCACTTTCTTAGCTACTCGACCGTCCCAAGTTCTAAATGGGTAGAACAACTGGCGAACATTGAAATCTAGTGAAAGGTGTTTTTTAGCCTCGAAGAGGTAGAGGGATTCAGGGCCTTCAAAGCCTGCGTCAATTTCAATTTGGGCACTCCTTACTTCGATTGAAGTGGTGCCGGATACTTTGTTGTTTACTGAAAAGTCAAAAGTGCTAGATCGACCTTTGCCAGTGATGGTTGCCACCAGGTCTTCTCCGCAAAAATCGTTGAGGATCCCACTCGCATCTGCAGCATTCACAAGCGCGCCCTCGCCAGTTATCCCGTCTTTGGTGAGAGATTGGAGCCAACTTGGCAGCGACTTGTGCGTAATCGTTTCATCTGGAGCTGTCCAGCGTGGTAGCTTTTCGAATACCTCAAATGGACCAATGCGCCATGTTGAATTGGTGAGCGTAAGAATTGATAAGCCATGCTCGTTCATGATCGGTGGAACTTGGTGTGAATGGTCAACCTTAGTCAGGAGCCTTGGTTCGAAGTGAAGCGCCTTGAACTCGGCTGAAGAGATATCGTAATAACCTTCATTGGCTACCTTTTCAGCAATGTTGTATTGACTAAAAAGACGCGCCCACGCTTCCCCTGCTTTTGTCATTAGTTTCCACCGAAAGCTTTGTAATTATCGATTAGGACTTCTGTAATGATGCCCCTGCTTGATGATTTGGCTGCGATGGCTCGCCTGACGGTAACCTCATTGATTGTGAAAATGTCGTCACTGAACAGATTTCGAATAAAGCTTGTATCTGAGTTGCTGTGCAACACACGCACTCCGGCTTTAGTCAGTCGAATAATTTCGTCTCTCAAAGCGATTTGGTCGCTTGCGCCAAAGCCATCTGACGAATAACTTGTGAAATTCGATGTCGAGCTTGTTGGGTGATACGGGGGGTCAAAATAAACAAGGGAGCCGTACCCAGAAGCGGTTTTCAGGATCTGCCGGTAGTCGCCTGATGAAATCTTTGAAGCCACCTGACCGTCTGATGAACGTGAATTGAGGAAGTCGCTTACTGCGCGAAGGTTTTCTTCAGCGATGAAATCCACGGTCTTAGGGTTCCCATAAGGGACGTTGTACTGGCCTTGGCTATTGACGCGATACAAACCGTTGAAGCCACATTTATTCAGGAAAATGAATCTTGCTGCCCGAGATGCTGGTGATCTCGATGAAAAGCGTGGAGAACGATCCCATGCTCGGACGGTGATGTAGTTCTCTTTGGTGTTTTTCATCTTTCGGAGTTCACGCAAAACACCGTCCACGTCATCACGCAAGGTCTCATAGACAGAAATTAGCTCGCTGTTGTAGTCAGACACGACCTTTGGTAGCTCGCTAGGAAGGGAAAAGAATAGCGAACCAGCACCGAGAAAAGGCTCATAATAGCGCTCAATGTCGTCCGGGACATACTCCAGAATTTGCGCGACTAGAGCACGTTTGCCTCCAGCCCATTTCAAGAAGGGAGTTGGACTTTTGAATTTCAAAGTGTTTTCGGACAAAAGCACGCTCCTTTCTTAGCAATTTAGACAAGTCTATTTCGTACCACTGACTCGACTCTTTGTATCGGCCTGGCCTGTGGGTAATTTGTCTCACTTCAGTTGTCGAAAAAACCTAAGAGGTCAGTTCGATTGGTTGTGTCCCCAACCAACAAGCCTCGATCTAGCCCTTGGTTGAAATGCTCACAGGCAGTTTCAGGGAGCAGGCAACAACTGTGACACGCGGCTAGGTTGCTGCCAGCGTTACCTTGGCCCGTGTGCCCCAACTCCATGCAAACCGGGTCATTTGAACACCACCTGGCTCTTTCTAGGCCGTTCTCGAGTGCAGTTAGCAAAGTTGTTGGGTCGGACATCTCCACCAAACCACCCATAGTGCCATCTGCTGAAGATGAAGCTGTATAAATCAAAATCCCAGCTTGGTCATCGTCAGCATAAATTCGCTCTGCCAGTGCCGCAGATGTGTAGCCACATTCGATTACTAACTCCTGAATGAGAACGTGAGCAAGTGTATGTAGCATGAAGAATTTCGCGCTCGGTTCTACACCAGGAATTGACCGCGAGTTAGCGTCCAAATTTCTTGAAATCGTCCCAGCGCGTTTCTGTACATCGGGGCGCCCAAGCCAACGGTTCAGCAATTCCGAATCGAGTGAAATAAAAATCCCCTCACCGGTTTGCTGGATAGCAGGTAGCCAATTCGCTGACGACACAAAAGGATCCCTCCTCAAGAGCTGTCGACCGTGTGCGGGCGAAATGTCCCTGGGCTTCAAGCGAGTAAAGCCCTTTAGCGCCGTTGTTTTCTTCAACGTTGGCACAGAATGAATGCGATTTATGCCGTGTGGGTTGCCATCGATCTGTCCAGCAACGCGGACGACCATGTCTTTGTCTTCTTTTGGCTGGATAAGAGCCAGCCACTCGGGAGTCCTGTCAAAGGGGTTGGTCTCTTCTAGGTTCAATTCTCCAGATTGCGGATTCTCAGAGAAAGCTTCCTCTAGGGCTGCGGCTAATTGGCTGTCAGAAATGCCAGCGTAGTGAGCGGATTCAGTCGTCTGGATTGCCATGGCAACTTTTTCGTAGTTGTAAGCATTCTTCAGCAACATGCCAAGATAAGTGCCTTTGCGATTGCTCGAATTTACCCTCTCCAACGCCTCCGAATTCTGACCAGAGTGTGACGGCACAAGAATCGAACTAACTGTTGAGGCGAAGTAGATATTGTTCGAGCTTCGAAGCACCATACGAACGTGCTTTCCGCACTTTGAAGACTGGGTTCGTAACCAAGGCTTGGATCCGACGCATAGGAATGGATTTCCAGGTTCTAGGCCTTTTGAGAGATCCGTTGTTCCATCGTCAGAGGCACCAATAGTGCCCGACAAATCTCTGCGTTTCCCACAAGCACAAATAACTTGCTGACTACGAAGTTGGACGACGCCGTTTGCTTTGAATGTGAGCTCTGGGCTCGAACACACTTTAGAGATTCCGCGATGGACCCAGGCTACCCAAGGGAATTCGTCCAAGTGGCCGTCCTCGCAGGCAATTACAAAGTTTGTCTGTACCATTTTTCGGCTGTGCTTGCCTGATGCTGTGCACTTAGGGCACTTCACGCGATTGGGCTCTTCGAATCTTTGTAACGTGTTACATGAGTAGCATACGAGCCAGCTAGGGAATAGCGAAGTTCCAATGTGTGAGGAGTCTTTTTCCTCAGAAATTCCTTCTGCTGGTGGTAGCACGAAATAATCAACGCCAAGATTTCTCTGCAGAAGTGGATCGTGGATGATTACATCGCCTGGGATTTTCTGTACTTGCGGGTATTGCTTAGTGATGTACCAAGCGTCGATTCCCGGGATGATGACCGTCGAACCATCCTGTAGAACTGTAAGCGCACCGGGTCCAGTGCCTAAAATCAGGCTGCTTTGACGTAATTGATTTTGGGCCATGGTTAGTCCTGTTCCCCTGCTAGGAAGTTATAAACATTTGCCGAAGGGACAATGTTTGTCTGGCCGTCCACAGTTCGCATGGATTGAGGGATAGTGATTGAAGAGTCCCCATCAATGTGTCCTAATGCTTCAGGTCTCCGGCGAAGCAGTGCGGTTGCCTGGCTGTCTGACTTCTTGGTTTCTTGGTCATAGTCATAAGCCCATTTAGTTGGCTGGTAAAGAGTCCATCTATCGCGGAGATCTTTGATTTGTCTTTCAAAGTCCTCCATACGCGCGTTGGAACTATTTAGAAATTGGATACGTCTTCTAAAAACATCCGCTGCTTGCTCGAAACGACTAATGTCAAGGTGCGTGGGGGTGGAGTCCGCGGCTCCAGTCATTCGGTAGAGGGCAATAATCGCGCCAGCAAGCCCCTTTTCCATTGTTTGGATTGCAAACGGAGTCACGCTAAGTGGTTCTACTTGTGCGTAAAGCCTTCGGTGGTAATTTCCAAAATGCTCGTATACGCTACGGTCGCGAGCACGGTTTGAGTTGTAGAGCATTACGACTAGACCGGGGCCATCTTTGGTGTTTCTACCCACACGTCCAGAAACCTGAATGTATTGCGCAGTCAATTTAGGTTGACTCATAATTGTCAGCAATCCCAGACGCTGTACGTCAACTCCGACCTCCATGATGCTGGATGCAAGGCAAGTATGAATAGAACCAGGCTTTCCCGTCTGAACGGTTAGGTCGTTGAGTGCCTTTGAGACTTGTGCACTAGAAACGCGACCTGTCAGTTCCATGATGGGATCCAAGTAACGAGTTTTCTGTCCTGGAAGTCGCCTGTCCCGCCACATTGAATTCAGGAGGGAAACAACAGTGGACTGCATAAGGGTCAATGTTTGCCCTAGTTCTTTCAAACTATTGAAAAACCACATTGACGTGGCATAGTAATCAATTTCGGAACTTGAGCCTTCCCATGCGTTGGGCGCTTGAGATAGGAATGCGCTGACTTGAGAAGCTGCCAGCTGTCCGGTTGCGTAAGTTGCGGGATTGATTCCTAGATAGGCAGTGCCCTTGGTTGGCACGCCATCGATTCGTTTCACGCGAGAGAAATAGGTTTCGTTCGCCCGGGAGATTGCCTGCGGGAATAACGCAACGCTGCCTCTTCCATAAAGTGCGGAGATCTGATTCTCATAGTTTTTAGTTGTTGCTGTCGACGAAATGATTTTGGCTTTTATAGATTGGCCATCCATTTCGTATGTGCAAAGCTCGTCAATCACGGTCTCATACAAACCCACAAGGGAACCTAATGGGCCGGAAATTAGATGCAACTCATCTTGAATAATGAGATTTGGCGGCAAACCAATACGAGTACCATCGTCGCCGATGTTGAATAGTGCTCTAGCTTTAGGTTGCCAGGCAATTTGCGCGAATTTATCTACAGTTCCTAAAACAAATGAAGGTTTGAAATCATAGACATCTTCATCTGTTATCCAAATTGGTAACGCAGTGCTTTCACGTGAAAAATCACATGTGTCATCGCCACAGATAAATCTTATGGTTAGCGGTTTTTCTGTCGCTTTCTTGTACCCAACCCATGTCTTATTCGATTCCCGAATTGCGAATGCTGCGCCGCACCATGGGCATTTACTCAGAACGAACGGATGAGCTGAATCTTCCTTGTTGCCTCGTCCAGCCAGTATTTCGAGCGCTTTATCACGCTTGTTCGGGGTTGTTTTATCTCCGAGCCAGACACCGATTGAAATTGGTGCATCGCCAAGTTTGGACGGTGATTCTCGTCGCATATGTTCGAGTGCAGCAATCAGACCGGAGCTTCGTTCAAATTGTTGAACGGTAAGCAGTCGCAGTGTGTAACGCATGAGCACATCAACGCCTGAATGTTCTCTGTCCGTCAAACGCCTGTACAAAATGGACAATGCTGCCGCGCCTAGGTAAGCCTCGGTTTTTCCACCGCCAGTAGGGAAGAAGATCAGATCTACTTCTTCGCGGTGTTCATCCAATGGATTCACAAGACCGGGCAGCGCCAGAAGTAAAAATCCGATTTGAAAGGGTCTCCAAGAGCCGTATGTTCCTGGCGCAGGCATCACTGCATGGTCAAATGTGAGTTTTTCACCCTTTTTGTCGTTGAATTCTCGTCGCTCGATTTTGCCGTGCTGTTGTTGCAGGTACATCGCACGGTTAGTCAGTCTAAAAGCCTCAAGCAGTCGGTCATTTTCATCAGAAAATAGCAAATCCAATCCGGCCTGCATTCGCGACTTCAGATGGGTTGCCTTTTTCGCGAGTCGCTCGCCGATGACTTTTTGGTGTTCCGGCAAATGGCTAAACTCCTCGGAGTTCGAATGAATCCAGTTGTTATAGCCATCAATCAACCTCTGGAGAGTTTCCTTTATGGCTGGGGAAGAACCCTCGAAAAGGTCGAGCATGTCGATGCTAATGTCATCAATTTTGGGCTCAATTTGTTCCTGGAAAAATGTTGGGATTGATTCCGTCCAAATTTCTGTGACGGAATTGGTTTCGGACTCATCCCAGCCGACGCTGATTCCATGCCCGTTGGCGAAACTATTCACGTGACGATAAAGGAACTCGACTTCCTGTTCCTCAAGGCTTTGGCGTGCCAGTGATTTTGTTTTATCTGGACTTGAGAACATACCTCCGCCGGAAACGGAGAGTTTCAATTGAAATTGGAACAAGTCGTCTGGCTTGTCTCCGCGATGCGCGACTACGGCAGTCAAGGCCAATAGTTGACTGCCTTGTTCGTTGCTAGAGGATGTTGGGCGCCAGCGAACTTGCAGTTCAGAATATTCGCCGATTACACCTGGAAGAGGGAACTTAAGAAGCTTGTTTGGTTTGCTTGAAAGGTCATCCCATGAAAGATCAATGCTTTCTAGATGGGCATTTCTCCGAAACCAGGTTCTGCCCCCAAACTCCTCAAGCTCAACCTGGACGGTTGAATAAGTCGCAGCCGAAATCTGAAAACTAATGATGGCGGATGGGCTGGCTACAAACTGTGCTGTGAGCCCCATAGCACTCGGTCGAATTTTCTGGCTTTGGTCAATATCTGAAGCCTCTTCAGATGGGTCGTCGACCATTTTGATTGAAAGCTCGGTGCCTTCTGGCTGTTTGAATGCAGAACTTGCCTCAACTTCCTCTTCGGTTGCAGAATCACCACTTTCCGCAGGGTCTTTTGTAGCGGTAATCGGGGAGTGCAAAATGCCGGTACCAAAAACCATTTCTGGCCGGGTATTTTGAAGAATCGTAAAGCCGGTTTCTGGATCGTGGAATGCACTGTCCGTGAGGCTTTTTTTGATCTGGACTTTGCCTTTTTCGTCCGGTTTGGGCAGCGGCTCTCCGCTAAAGAGTGAAGCCTCGGTCGGACCAAGGATCTGCTCTAAAAGGAAATTTGAAACAGTATCGCGTGCGCTGAAATCGACAGCCTTCTTGGAGTTCATATCTATCCTTTAGCCAGTTGCTGGATTTTGTCATTGGTCATTACAAACGCGAAGTCATATATCGAGCGAGTGGCCCCTACATAGAAGGTTTCCCCGAGGAGCGCGTTCGGTGTATCAAACTCGACAAGAATTACCGCAAGTGCCTCGAGTCCTTTGAACTCTTGGGGGCTACCCCAGCGAATATGATTCGTTTTTGGCGACCGAATTTCAGTCGATTTCAATTTCAGTTTTTCGACGAGCGCACCGAGCTTTTGTTTCTGGGCGCTGAGTAGTACAACTTGGTCTGGCGTGTATTTGCGCAGAGCTTCATCCAGGAGTTGACCCACGGCAAATGGAATTTCGGCCTCAGTCTTCACTGGTTTTGGGGTAACGTCGCTTTCCTGATCTTTTCGGCGATACCCGTCATATGAGGGCTCAAGTTCTAGGAGTTCAACGATGAAATCTCCAAGCATTTTTGTGTTGCGGCAGTTAGTCGTTAGAGGGTCCAAAACTTGTAGTCCTTCGACAAGCTGCGAGTAGTTGGCAAGGGTTTCATTGCCAGGTAAGTAAACGCCTTGATGTTCGAAATCTCCGCAAGCCAAGATGCGAGCCTTTTTGAGCCCTCCTTTTAGAAGGGCATCTAGGATGAGTAGATACTCCGGTGTACCAATGTCTTGCGCCTCGTCAATTATCAAGGTATCGAATCTATTTGAGGCTGCATAGCCTTCTAAGTTCTGGTACGTCAAGTCGGGAAGGTCGCCTCGCCACCACTTTTCGCCGGCATCTGGCGGGACATCTACATCCGCAATTTCTAGCATCAGAGCATGCAGCGAGGTCACCCTTACTAAGGGGTAATGCTGCATTTGAGTCTTTAGATACTCCGCCAACATGTTGTTGTAACAAACGAATAGAACTCTCTCGCCTTTGGCTTGAGCAAGCCTCGCCGCATGCAGTGCAATATGGGTCTTTCCGGTGCCGGCGAGCCCTGGCAGAAGTACAGCTCGGAGATTTGTCACCAACTTAACCATCTCAAGCTGTTCTGCAAGTGCGGAATTTAGAAATTCTGTGACATCTTTCTGGCGTTCGTTTGGCGACTGATGAGCGGTGAACCGTGGCAGAAGCATTTGCGAGATGTCGTTTAGTTTCTTTGCAGGGGCAAGTATGGCTGGTTTGTACATCTTCAAATCTGCAACCAGGTGGTCGATAGTCTCGGAAATCACTTCAGTGATTTCTCGCTTCAAATCTTCCGAAGTGAGGACTTGTTCGGCCTTCCAGCTAATAGAAGATTCAACGGTGGCGCGGGAAATGTGCGTGAACCAAACGGCATAAACGAATGGCACATCTCCAAGATCAACTTTTAGCGGCTCGAGGTACTCCATGATCGAGAACATTGCATCTTTGGCTTGGACGAATGGACCACGTTTTTCAGTTTTTGCACCTATTTTCCAGCCGTCAGGCCCGTGGGATACAGTCTTGGCTGCTTTTACTTCTAAAACAAGCACGCCTTTACCAGGAACTAAAAATACGAAATCTGCCTCTGACTGGCTTTTATTCGTGTGCGCTAGAAGTTCGAGACTATGTAGGACTATCCAATCCTTACCCTTTTCAGACGCCTTTAGACGTTTGAAAATGTCGCGTTCTCCAGGGGATGCTTTCGGATGTTCAGCAAAATTCGAGGGAATAATCAACATTAGGAATCCTTCCTCTCCGGCACAGTTATAACTTTTCTCACCTGGCTCGAGCGGCACATGATTTCTTCCCGTTCAATGTCAGTAACAGGCGCCAGCAGGTAAGTCGCGTCACCAAAATCCTCCAGAGTAATTTCGAGCGGCACGCCGGCTTCGAGCTTCGCTAAGTCGTCTTCATCTAGAGATTTGGTTATGGCCTGGCCAGCTTGGCGACCCGCTTTGATTAGTTGACCGTCATACGAGCTGGCGAGGTCCACAGTCGCGTGAGCCTCAGATTTGCTGTAGCCAAGTAATTTCAAGGTAATTTCAAAGTCAGAGGCAAGCCCCGGCTGAATTGCATCGGGCAAAACCCAGTATTTTGCTCTCGCCCAGCGTTTTACTCCAGCCGTTCTAAGTCTGGCTTCAAACCCGTCGATTCCAAATTCGACGAAGGCTTCTTCAAGTTTCGATTTCCAAAGTTTTTGCGAAGCAGTGAAGTTGTTGAAGTCTTCCCCCATTTCATCAGCGGCACGATCTCTAAGGGATTGAGTTTCTGAACTTCCAACACATGCAACAACGACGTTTCCAACTTCAAGGTCTTCAAAAGGCTGCTTATAAGAAAGAGTCCATTCGGCCTTACTCTCGTCAAAACTGAACGTGGAAATCTTTTTGGAGTCGGACTCAATTGGGTACGCCAAGTTAGCGCCAATGCGAACCAATCGGCAAGGCGTTGAGCCCCCAGTTTCCAGTTCCTCGTAGTCACCGCTTTGATTTGTTGACTCGAATTGCTCGATTTCGATCATCTGGTCGATGTCTTCATGGGAGACCATGGCGGTTTCGTCACGCACAATCTGGATCTTCGGTGCATCAACCACTTCTAAACCAAAAAATAGCGACTGGGCAAATTTCTCGTCATTTGAATACGAAGCCCAATCAGGCGAAACGAAATATGCTTTCGGTGAAATACCAGCAAACAAAAGAGCTCGCAGGTAGATGTCGAAATTCTTGCGACGTGAGAACCGCATTGGGGAGCCAGGGATCAAGACCAGTTCAAAGTTTTCGAAAAGCTGACTATGAATCTTTCCTTTTTCCAAAAGAATGGTCACGCGTTCGGTCAGTGAATTCTGATTCACCCAGCCGGCAAAGTATTCACCCAGGGTTTTGGTCTCAGGGACTACCAGAACCTTCCCATCAACTGAACTAATTGCCTCAAAAATAGAATTCGCGAGACGCGAAGTGATGCCCACAGAAAACCTTCGTTGAAGTCCAATAGCGTCCGAAACGAAGGTGCGCAATTCGCTTGGCAGGTAATTTGCCGTTTCCTGAAGGCAATTTTCAAGACGTTTTGTGTGGTCATCCCAAAACGTGAGTCCGGGTTCATTAGCTACCAAAGCCCGAGAGTAGGACAGGGAGACTTGAAGTAGAAGCCTCAGTTGTGAAGTGACTTCTTCTTGCCAAATGTTTTCGTATCTAAGAGCTTTGATGATGGTGCTCTTTAGCGCCGCCCCATCCGGATCGCTGTAAATCTTGTAGGTCCAAGCACCTGGAACGTTGTGAGCGTAAGCAGAGTTTTCGTAAAGTGCATTCAAACGACTTGGTTGCATTGCCATTACTTGGCCCACCCCCATATGCGTACACCGGCAGGGGGATTCCAGTTGAGCTGGAGCTGTGCATTTATAGACCTAAAGTCATTTAGTTCTGCGGTGAAGGACTCCAGAGCTTTGCCTTGAGAGCGAGGTAATCCCAGCTCAATAATTGAAATTGAACGTGCTTCAATCAGAGCTTCTTTGCCGGCTAGTTTGCTTGTGGCGTTATTTCCGTCCAATAAAATCCAGTCGCACAAGGCAACCTTCTTGGCATCTGGGGTACCTGTTTTGGGAAACTTATTGAACTGTTCGAAGATATTCACAAAGTGCGCGTAGATGTCATTCGACAGGAAGTCAATTCGGGCGGTTTCTCCTATTGTCATAGTGTCTCCTTCGGATATCTGTGAAAGAGCCTCATAACGAATACGAGTCTGAATTTGCTCGTGAAAATGCCCAACGTCTCCAAATATTGCCAGCGCAGGAGCCTCCTGCGTCCGCCAAAACTCCTGAGCGCCTGTGCGTTGAGGTGCTCCGTCGTCTGCGGACTTATCGAAGTGATTGCCTTCAGGGAATCCCTCAGGGAGGACGTAAACCTTTTTGACGGCGTGCAAGTCAAAAGTGTTTGTTGTTCCATCGATTTTGCAAGTCACGCGGCGTCTAAACGAGTCCCGCTGAGGCACAACCTCGTATGACTGAAAAACCACATCTCGGGGACCCTGCGCCCATTCGAGTCTGACCAGAGTTCCAGGCTCAAGGTGGCCAAGACCGTCCATCGGAATCTCTCGGGCATGTGTCTGGCGATCCAAGAACTTTTGTATAGAGAAGCCAAGCGCGATTGAGGCCGCTACGTATTCCTTTTTGGGAACTGTTATCAGCACTTTTGAAATTTTAAACGTCGGAGTTTGAGAGAGGCGCCCTAAAGCCACTCCGAGTTCAATGAAAGACCTGAACCACTCCCCTGCTTCGGTCCATTGACCATCGCGGGTTTGATCCTCTATTTGAAGCTTCATTTTCACCCCCCCCCTGAAATCTTTTCCAAGACTAACAATCACAGGCGACATTGATTTGTTTGAAACGGTCTGGGTAAAAATGTCCGCTCTTGGAACCTGCCCATAGAACAGCCTTTTGATGGAGATCTGTAAGAGGGCTAAGCAAATCGGAGTTGTGGCTCATCCAGCTAAATGCTCTAAAGCAATAACCAAGGTACTCATCTCGAGGAAGGCAAAATTTTGCTTTCATTATTCTTGAGCGAAGAAAACCCCGCCCTCTGGGGGGAGAGAGCGGGGCGGTCTTCATCGGGGAATTACTTGGTTGGCAACGTCCAAGTTGCGGCCTTGTACTGCTTGGTCACGGCATCAGCCAAAACATAAACACTTACCTTCTTTGAGTCGCTGGTGGCAGCGGTGATGTTCATGTTGCGGGCCGCTTGTTGCGTGCCAGTGTAAGAGCTGGCGGTGATGGTGATTGCCTGACCTGTAGTCACCACACCAGTTGACAGGCTGATCGAAACCGCTGCCCAACTTTGGTTTGAGTTAGGGCCAGATGCGCTTCCGTTACGCACACCAGTGATTGTTCCGCTAGACAGCTGACCAACAGCAGAAATCAGGCTGTATCCGTTGAACTTGGCGTTGCTGGCAGCCGAGGCTGATGAATAGGTAATGTTCTTACCCTTTACAGCCTTACCCTTTGAGTCAACGGTCATGATGAACTTCATTCCAGCGCTAGATTGCATCGATCCCACACTGCTGGTTAGAACAACCCAGGTGTTAGCCGACTTACCCGGCACTGCCGAGAAACCGGTTACATCTGCCGGAATCACCGATGTTGAAGGCAGGCTTGAAGCCAACTTTTTGCCGGCACCCGAGATTGAAAGAACCTCACGCTTGGCAATAGCCGCACCTGAACCAAACTGGCAGTAGCTGTTTGAACCAACCACGGTCTTGGCATAGGTGGTGGCCACCGCCAACAGCGCTGCGGTCTTTGTGGTAGCTGCCTTGTTTGCGCCCATCGATACCGCAACACAGCCGTAGGTGCTGCTGGTGTAGTTGGTGATCTGGGCCGAGGTCTTAACCAGCGGGCTGGTGCTTGATGCAGCAACGGTCGCCAGAATGGTGCGGTTTGGTTTGGTCATGTCCATCGGGTTCATGCAATCAACACGCACAAATGGGGCCGACATTGCCGATGAAGTCAGCAACAGGTTGCCAGCGGTGTAACCAGAGCCAGCAGCAGCGGTACAGAATGCTGACAATTTGGCTTGGGTGATTTCTTGAGTCTTCATTCCGCTAGCCGAGTTGAGTGAGCCCCACTTGACCACGTTGTTGAACTCGGCATTGCGGTAAAGCACGGCAAAACCGGTGCCCTTGGTGCCGATCCAACCAACAGAGTTGAGTGAAGTTGCACCAGTAATCACAAGCTTTCCGCTGCCGGCAAACTTGGTGTTTGCACCGGCCGCAGTGTTGTTGACCACGGTCACAGTGCCGGCAACTGCTGAGCCGTAGAAGACATCTCCGTTGGCTCCGGCATAGGCACGTGATGTGTCGGTCACAGTGATGGCCGAGTTCATGGTCTTGACAGTTGGCGCGGTCACCTTGATTGTGGTTGAACCTGA
>JACCDN010139000.1_pt1 | contig 13971 bp, 14 predicted proteins | sample 7441691 | NCBI WGS metagenome assembly JACCDN01 (sample SAMN15323439, study PRJNA562643) | freshwater metagenome | isolation source: river surface water | place: USA:Blue River Watershed | collected 2017-08-16
AGAAATAAAATATACTGCACCCATTAAGAAGGGCATTGCTCCAATAACATAGCCTTGAAACTTTCCTGAGGCCGTTAACGTATCAATTTTTTGCTGAAGGCGAACTCGCTCACGAATAACATCAACAATAGTGTCAAAAACTTCTGCAAGATTACCACCTGTTTCGCGTAAAATGTTTACACTCGAAACAAACATACTATTATCCTCTGTCGGCATCCGCTTAACTAAATTTTCAAAACATTCTTCTAAAGGCACACCAATTCGGTTTTGTTGAAGAATTATATTAAATTCCTGAGAAACCGGCGCGGGCATTTCGTCGACAACCATGCCTATCGCTTGTGGCACCGAGAGCCCAGCTCGGATTCCATTTGATAAAAGAGTTAAAGCATCTACCATCTGTAAGGAATAAGCTTTAATTCTCATCTCAACTAAATGATCAACAATAAGTTTTGGAGCCTTGGAACCAATAAAAGCCAAAATCACACCAAAGATTAATCCACCCAACCACTTTCCAAAAATTCCAAATAGAATAAAAATAAATCCACCTAATCCAAGCGATGATCCTAATAAAATATAAGTAATTTTCTCTGGTGCGATTTCAATGAAGAGAAATTGTAATTTTTCCATTAGGTAATTTCGTGTTCCGTAAGTTTGTGATTCTATCCAGTCAAAAATATCAATCGAATATTTATAACAAAGTAAAAAAACTAAAAGCCCTACGACGAAAACTACTCCCGACAAACCAATTAATGACGTAAATATTGAGAGAAATCCACTCACTTAGTTTTCCTTCTTTCGCTATTTTTTCACCGGGGGCTTAGGCTGGAGGACCCCCTGGTTTCCTGCTGTATTTTGTCCCGTTGGTTTTGCTACAACTCCGCTCGTTGGCACTTTCGCAGGCGGTGCACTAGGTGGTGCTAATGGCGGCTTTTGTCCACCGTCATTTCCTTGTCCACTAGATCCCGCTCCTGATGCAACTGGCCTATTGCTAAAAATTCCACGTGGAATATTGTAACCTTTGCGCTCGAGAGTTTCGATAAACTTAGGAATAAACCCTGTCGCTTGAAACTCTCCAATAATTTTTCCATTCTTATCAATTTCTTTTTGAATGTATAAAAAGATATCTTGAAGAATAACAGTATCTCCCTGTATCCCTCCAATTTCGGTAATAAACATGACTCGACGTGATCCATCATCCAAGCGTGATTGCTGAACAATTAGATGGACGGCATTGGCAATCATCTCTTTAATTGCACGAGGTGAAATCGCTGTCCCAGCGTATTGTACAAGCGTTTCTAAGCGCCCAATGCATTCACGTGGATTATTAGAGTGAACAGTCGTCATCGATCCATCATGCCCTGTCCCCATTGCTTGAAGCATATCCAGTGTTTCACCACCACGACACTCACCGACAACAATACGATCAGGACGCATTCGCAGTGTTTGTTTGACGAGACAGCGGATATCAATCGCACCATCACCTTCAAGCGATGGTGGTCTAGTCTCTAGCCTTACTACATGTTCTTGCGGAAAATTTAATTCGGCCGAGTCTTCACAGGTAATAATCCGCTCATTAGATTGAATGAATCCACCAAGCACGTTAATGAGCGTGGTCTTACCGGAACCAGTACCACCAGAGACGATGATATTTCGGTGCGCCTCAACGGCAATTCGTAAAAAATCTGCCATATTTTCAGTCATCGATCCAAATTTCACTAGATCTTTATATGATAATCTCTTCTCAGGAAACTTTCGAATGGTAATTGTACAACCATCAATAGCTGATGGTGGAATAATTGCATGAACTCGAGACCCATCTCTTAAACGGGCATCCACGTAAGGCGTTTTTTCGTCTATTCTTCGCCCGATAGGTGCAACAATACGCTCAATTACGTTTAATACTTGCCGATCATTCGTAAAAACCACATCTGAAAGTTTTATTTTACCGCCTTGCTCATAATAAATTTTATGAGGACCAACCACCATGATTTCAGATATTGTTTTATCCGAAAGCATATCTTCTAAAGGTCCAAGCCCTAACGCTTCATCGATAATTTCTTTTACAATCTGATTCATATCTTCGCGAGTGTTTAAAACCCCTTTGGTATCCTCTTTGCCAAGAAGTTCAACAACAGCTTTTTTAGTTTGCTCTTTTAAGATAATTATCGCTTTTGGATCGTCATCATTGGCCTTCTTCATATCCATTTCTTCAACTAGTGCTTTATGGATTCTGGTTTTAAGATCCAGCCAAGGAGTCTTCACTCCTTTTTTACTGCCATCTCCATCTGTATCTTTTTTTAATCCAACATCTGAAGGCTTATTTAATTTTTCAAGCGACCTAAGAACACTTTTTTCGGATAATCTTCGATAGGTATCAATAACGCCCTTAGAAAAAGCTGAACCTTTATTAATCAAGATTGCAGGTTTTTTTTGATTCAAGGCCATGATACAAGTTTGATCATCTTTTGGAATAGATGAAAACGGAGCTTTACCAAGTGTTTTTGAAATAACTTCATTGGTAACAGGATGTCCTTGTTGAGCAAGGTTCACCACAAATTGGATCATGTCTTTTGGAAAAAGCATCGTTACTAAATCTGAATACATTTTCTTAGTTTGATTGAGCGCTAGAATATCTGGAGTCACTACAATAAAAATAAGAGTAGAGTATTCTAATGCTTTACTCGTAAGCGGTGTAATTTCATTTCCGCCATCAATTATTGTAACAGGATAAAGATTCGGCGCTGCCTTTAGAAATTTTCCTAGAGCGTCTACTTCAATGGTGTTGGCCGCAACTGGATCTGTCGGCATTCCAACATAAAAAACATTTTGATTCATTGTCACAAATTGCTGAATTGAATTTGGATCAATTGCACCTTTAAATTCTGCTAATTCTTTTAGCGATTTTTTACTTTTCATTCCAGTGATAAAATCCTGATCACCGCTTGATTTTTGATCAAAGTCTAAAAGCAACGTTTTGGTTTTTCCTTCTATGGCATAGGCGAAAGCTAAATTAGCCGCAAATTGCGATTTACCAACCCCGCCTTTTCCACCGATAACTGTGATGATGTGGCCTGCCACTATCTGCCTCTCTTTCTAAACTTTCGCTCAATCTCTGAAGATCCCTGCGATGCAGACTCCACAACTTCAGGAGTCACAAAAACGACAAACTGAGATCTATTTGTCGAATATCTTCTCGACTTTAAAAACGAAAATAATGCTGTTCCATTTTCAATTTTTTGATTAGATACTGGATCTTTATCAAAATCTGTTGATGTTTTATTTGTCACAACTCCACCAATGACCGCCGATTCTTGTGATTTCACGACAACCTGAGTATCAACAGAGTTTTGAAATGTTGATGGTGGATTACTTTCTGAAGCAGCATCAACACTAATTGAAATTTTTAAATTTATTTTTTCTTCTTGTAGTGCCGTTGGCGTAACATTTAAATTAAATCCTGCTGTCGCTGTTCCCGTTCTCGCATTTTCACCCGTACCCACCAAAAAAGGGATAGACGTCGTTTTTTTAATTGAAGCAGCTATTGCTTCTTTGGTAAGCACGACTCCAGACTGAACAACTCTTGCGTACCCCGCACTTCTTGCTGAATTTAATTTCGGAAATAAATTTGAAATCGTTGCCGCTAAGGCATTGTTAGATTGAGTTGTTACTCCACCATTTTGTGTTCGCCCTAAATTGATTGTCGCTCCACTATCTCCAATTGTTGGGGTCCAGCTAAAATTAAAAAGTCTGTCATAACCTTTAGTCAGCTCAACAAACTGTGCCGTAATTTTATATAACTTGGGTGGTGGCTCTGGTTTTGGTTTAGTACTAACTGTTAGCATGATTTCAATTGCATTTCTTTTTATCTGTTGAACAGCATCTTCTTTTCTTGCTAAGCTTTGAATTTGATCTGGTAAATACGCCTTAGCTATTTTTTCAACTTGTTCGACTTCCGCTTGGGAGGCGACAACACCTTCAATCCAAAATACGCCATTTACGACTCTAACTGTAACATCTTTAAAGTTAGTCTTTTGAATTTCTTCTTGCATTTTTTTAGCAATAATTAATTGAGTTTGTGGTGCTAATTCTACAAGGCGAAGAACATCAGGATATTTATTTAAAATAACAACGACTTTACCAATATCTGCTGGAACAACAATTTGCCCTCCGACATAAACCAGATCACCTTTTAAACCTATCTCTAATCCCTCAACGTCACCTAATAATTCTTTTAATTGGCCAACTACTCGTGCTTGATCTGACGAAGTTATCGCTAATAAAAATTGAGAGCGAACATCTCCGTTAGCATCTCGAACGATAAGCGATGTCTCTCCAGGCTTAAGTGGATTTAAAACGATTTCCTTTTTTGACGGAGCAACTTGGGCTTCCACTAATCCTTCATTACCAATTTTTATAATTGTATTTGGTACGAAATCAAATTTTAAAACCTTTGGAATAAAAACGACGAGCTCTACTCTTTTTAGATTAGCTTCTTCATCTTGTGCCAAAGTATTTGTCACAAACGCAAAAAAACAAAAAATAAGGATGATGAAATTACTGACCACCTTTCCCCTCATTTTTATATTTATCCATTAAGTAAATTTTCGCATCTTGTGCCTCATCTCCTAGAACATCATAAATTTGTGTTCCTTTAAGATTCGACATCGACTTATCCGAGTTATTTCTAAGTGCTAATGACAAGTTGTTATTAGCGAATGATTGAATGAACGATAATTTTTGCGCTTCATATGGTTCAAGCTCAAGCGTGATCGTATTATAATTTGTATAAGTATTTAAGTTCATCGTCTTAATGACTCGTGGTGTTTCCACTCCATAAATTGGAATTGAGTTTGTCATGCTCATTCCCGTTGAGAGAACTAAAACATCTTGAAGAATAGTACGTGTTTTTTGCAAATCTCTTCTGGCACCTTGTGAAATATCAATCGCCGCAAGAACGTCGACACGATCGCCTGGTTTAATCAATCTTCCTACCGCATCTTTTTCTGTAATATTAATTGCCATTGCTCTTTTACCAACTGCAATTTGTCTTGATAGTCCTGTTTTGGTTCCTGGATATGTAACTCTCGGCCCTGTGATTTGTTCACCTTTAACTATCGGAACAGTGGCGATTGTACTTTCTAAATCTTTAATTGATTTAAAATGTCCTGGTTGTAAAAATTTTTCAGGAACAGTTGTTACTGTTAATTTTGAATCATCAATGAGTTCTAATTCTTGAATATCTTCTTTCGCAATAACTACTGGCATTGGTTTTCCATACTGAACAATCAGCGCACTTTTTTGATCGTCGATGTAGGTGTAAACCATCATCATGGCAAATGCGGCGATAATTAGCGCAAGTGTTAAGGCCCGTGTATTCATTAATTATTCAACCTCTTTAAAAGACTAGCTTTTAATAGTTTATCAGACTCTTTGAATCTCACTAAGCGATGGAATAATTGGGAAAAGTTGGCCAGTACTTGAGTGTTTTATATTTATTTTTGAAGTGAACAGTTTTCCATTCCAATTTGATTCGAGCGAGCAGAACCACCAGGATCCTCACTTGTGTAAAAAACTCCTCCTGCTTCAACGTAATTATTTGTACAGATTCCATAGACCGTAAATGCACGAATAAACTTCGATGATCCTTCTTTCGGTCTGTCTGGTGAATCACATTCTTCATCATCACTTCCACCTAAGAAGTTAGGAACTTTATAGCAATTTCCAAAGGATTCTTTATCTCCATTTTTCGATTTAACTCTCCATCCAATCGAGCTAAATCCGACTTTTTTAATTCCCGCATCACTAAGGGACTTAAGATCGTTATAAGAAATTCCGTAAGAATTACCTTTTAATAGATGGTAAAAATATCCCCGCACAGCTTTTTGTTGATTAATCGACATATTAATGGAATTTCCAAAAGAATAAAAAACACCGAAAAGAATAACAAACAGTGGAAGAAAAATGATAAATTCAAAGAGCGATTGCCCGCTTGAGTTTTTTAAAATATTTTTTTTATTTTTTATTTCCATTTTAATAACCATTATCATCTAAAGTTGCCAGCACACTACAATCTGCTTCACCACCGCTACCGGCCACCATAGAGATGGCCTTACAAATTTGCTTCAGACTTTCGTCACGAGCTGGTTCCCTTCCTAAAAAAGATTCCGATCGATGATAAACCGGCTCTTTTCCGCCAACTACACCGCCTGACATGACTTGATGAAATTCAGCATACAAACCAGTAAAAACTTTAAACTGAGTTGACTCTGGATCGTTAGCTTTTAACTCTCCATCAAAATCTGTGATAAGTCCTTCAGGTAAAAGGCGCTTAAAAATTTCTTTGGCTTTTATTAATGCCGCTCCGTCGCGATCAGTAACAAGCGGATTATCATTTGTAAGATACGCACGTGAAGCCATAAAAGTTGCATAATGAACCATGTATCCATTGGTAAAACCTAAGGCCATACGAAAAAAGAAAAACAGCATACTCGTAATGACTGTAAACGTGAGAATAAACTCAATTACGGATTGGCCATTTTCATTTTTTTTAATTTGCTCCATATTCATCCAAGGGAGAAAAAAACCGTGAAGAGTTTTGAGTACTATTATAATAAGTTTTATGTTGAGGAGTCATATAATTATAAGCATCCGCGGGTTCGGTACTTTCAATTCCATATCGATAAGAAGACTCAATTCCCACCTTCATTTTTGCAAAAAATCCGTCTTTACCAAAAAATGTTTTAAATTTTGGATTAGAATACATGGAATACGCCAGAGACACTATGACAGCGAGGAGTAGAATATATTCTACTACCGATTGACCACGTTCAGAATTTACGTTCTCTATTAATTGAGAAGCATTCGATTTTGCCATCCAAACCACATCCATGCGATAAAAATTACTGGTGCATATGTAAATTTTTTACCAAAAAGTTTTTTTATTCCTTCTAAATTATAAGTCTTGGCCATTAAAAGTAGTTTATCAAAGTTTTTGATGAAGTTATAAACCAATAAACTGCTTCCAATCAGAATCGTAGTATATAACAAATGTGTGAACGCAATATCTTGAACATCGAGTGGAATTAAAAGAAACATCGATGACAGATATTTCGAGTCCCCACCGCCCATAATTTTCATAAGAAACAACACAAAACCAACTAAGATAAATGCACCTGGAAAAATAATTACCTGCCACTTAAAGGCATATACTGAGGGGAAAATCCAAAGCAAATTTAGAAAAGTGATGAAATTAATAATCGGCCAAAAATTTGAGATTTTTCTAGTTTTAAAATCCGCATACGCAACAAAAAGTAATTGGATCGAGAGAAAAATAAAAACGACTGTTGGAATCATCACTTCTCTCCATTTACATAACGAGAAAAGAAACAATCCTTCTTGCACACACCGACAGTTAATTGCTCTGTAAGCTCATAGCTAAGACTCCCCACACTTGCAGATGTAAGCTTATTGATTCCACGAACGAAATTTATGCTTAAAAAAACAATAAATGAAAAAATGAGAATATACTCGATGAGAGCTTGCCCCATCGAGTTCTTAATATTTGTCATGATTTAAGGATTATAGAGGATGCGAGTTGTGACAACCTAAGGAAATGAATTCCTCTAACAGGAACTTGATTAAAAGAGTCGTCTTAAAACGAAGCAAGGGTCAAATTGTTTAAACTTATGGCCCACCGGTATCGATGCTATCAACCATACCGTTAGCTTTTCCAAAAACGCCATCGATAAGTTTGCCTAGTTCCGAATCCGCTTTGCCTTTAAATTTGAAAACAATCATGGCCACAACAGCAACTAAAAGAATGTACTCTGTTGATGTCTGCCCGTTTTCATCTTTTAGAAAAGCCAAAAATGCTTTCATATCGATCACTCCTCGTGGATTCAATCCTTCACACTCCTTGTCGGATAAAATCTTACAAAACTTTAACATTTTCATTATAGCACGATGTGGCATTTTTGCCGATTACTGTATAACTCATGAGTATTTAAGGATTTAACTTATTAATTTTTCATAAAGCCAACGAATTCTTACCGCCACGTTTTTTTTGCGCTATACTTTATATGGGTCATGGAATTGGCACCATGCTGGTTCGCTCTACAAAATATTATTCGGGAGCGGTCCCTGATCACAGTGTGCAAGCTCATATTTTTTTCGAGAGAAAAATTTCAGTGAGAAGCCTAAAGTGGTTACTAACTGCAGCCACCTATTTAAGTTATGGGCGGAACCGAGAGTAAGTCCAATACCACGGCCCTTTTTCAAAACCGTTGACACCTTGTCCGCAAGCATTGATCATTAAAGTTATGATCGATCACATACAAAATTCATTAACAAAAATTGATACTACTTGGATTGAGAGCCTTGCTCTTGAAGAGCTCAATATGGAAGAGTCTGGTATTGTAAATATCACCGGCCATCTAGATCCAAATTTAATGCTTGAAGAGTCTTCAATTAAATTCATGAATGAACTTCGCGATAAATTTGAAATTTATGTGAACTCGTTTAATCGCTATCGCTCAAATGTAAATTCTCCTTCATCTGTTAAGATGTTTAAAATTTCTAACACCGTGAACGACTTCATGTTATTTAGAAATTCACTACGTTTAGTTTTCGCAAGAAAGGCTAACGACTGTATTACTATAGGTTTCATTGCCAATGGAAAAGATATTTTCGCGGCCAGATTAAGCATCAATGACCGCCATGGATCTCAATCGATGCATGAGTTGCGTGCTCATATTGGTTCTTTTGGCAAAATTTCTTGGAGATTTAATAACGAGATCGTTGATGTCGATTCTCTGGTTCGCCACTATCTAACTGAATTTATCGTTAACTCAGCAAGATAATTTTCGAAATCAAAAAAATTAAAAACTAGCCTTTTAAATAAAAGATATTCCTTCACCTTTTTTATTCGTAATTTTTTTATCAATTCCACGAAAACGCTTATGTGTGAACACCAAACTTTCTCGAACCGTTGGCAATTTAACGCGCAAGAGGCCTTCAATATTCAATATATCCATTTTAAAATAAAGATTTTCTGTGTTGCGATTATTCATTGTTCCTTTCATGATCGGAAAGTGCCATTTCCCTTTGCTAATAAGTCCATCGCTCTCTTTAAAAATCTCAGCATACAATTTTACAAATTCATAATGAGTAAGAATATCTTGTGAGGAAAATTGAAGTACGCGGTTCGAAATATTTTTTTCAATGCACATTCTCAAGACCATCGCCAAGTAATAAACATCAATAAAGCCAAGATGTACAAAATCATCATAGGCAAAATTATGATTGTTTTTAATTTTGTTTTGAAGTGCTTCAAAGAATGAAGTCCTCATTGGATTCATTCCGCGACCATAGAGTCTACAGCATCTAATAATTAAGTAGTTTAGCGATGATTTTTGTAAATAAAACTCAGATGATGCTTGAGATTTACCATACTGGGTTGTCATGTCTGGATTATCCATCTCGTTATATGCTCGATTTTCACCAGAAAAAATATATTGAGAAGAAAGATACACAATTCGAGCACCGTAACGAGGAGCAAGTTCGGCAACATTAAAAAGTCCGCCGGAGTTTAATGCATCTGACATGTTTACATTTTCATTACAATCTTTAAGAGAGGTATAACCAACACAATAAATTACGATATCCGGCTTAAAGGCATAGAGTACCAACTGCACTTCATCTTTATTAAGTACATTACATGGAAGGCAAAGTACTCCTGGAATACTAATTGGTTTCCGAAAATAAGTTCCAACAACTCGGTAGTCCGCCTTAAAAAATTCGGCAAGATTAGATCCCACCATGGAAGTCGCACCAATAATGAGGATTGTTTTCTTTTTCACTTTTTCGTTTTCGCCCATGTTAACAGTTTATTGGAAATTTAAAAAAAAGAAAGAAGTCCTTGCCTCATTCGAGGCCAAGGACTTCTTAGAATTAGGCGTTCAAAAGTTTTAGTGCAATGTTTGGCGCTTGATTTGCTTGCGACAACACTGAGGTACTCGACTGAACTAGAATGTTATTCTTCGTTAAGTCAGCTGTCTCTTGTGCCACATCGACATCTCTAATTCTTGAATTTGCTGCTGATAAGTTCTCATCAGAAATCTCAAGATTGTTCGTAGTCGATTGCAATCTGTTTTGAAGGGCACCAAAGTTTGCGCGTACACCGTTGACTTGCACAAGTGCATCGTCCAACTTCTTAAGCGCAGCCTGAGCTCCTTCTTTGGACCCAACACTATCAATCGCCAAGCCAAGTGCTTGTAGTGTTGCATCCGCATTAGTCCCATCATACTGAAGGCGATCGAGTGTAGGGTCGTTTTTAATCCCGACTTGAAATTCCAGCTTCCCACTTTTTCCGTTAAGAAGCTTGATTCCGTTAAACTCAGATGAATTTGAAATTCGATCAATCTCTTCTTTGAGATTTTGGAATTCAACATCCAAGAATCCTCGCTCTGTTGTGCCAATCGTATCAGAAGCTGATTGTACTGAGAGTTCTCTAAGTCTGATGATGATATTAGAAATCTCATTTAATCCACCTTCTGCTACTTGTAGCATAGAGACAGCATCACTAGCGTTTCGCTTCGCTTGTCTCATCCCTCTAATCTGGGCCTTTAAATTCTCACTTATTGCTAATCCTGCTGCATCGTCACCCGATCTTGTTATTCTTTCGCCTGAAGATAACTTTCTTAGGTTATCGTTCATATTGCGCGTATTGATCCCTAGAGCTCTCTGCCCTGATAACGATGAAACGTTTGTATTTATTCTTAATCCCATATTAATCTCCCTGCATACCAAAACCTCCTGTTTTATACGTGAGCATCCATGCTCATCTAATTGTTAATGTTAATTTTAAAAAACCATGTTTAAATAAGTTGCACTACTAACTTTTTAAACTTTCCTAATTCTTTTTCTGTGCTATCAACAACTCACACTTGCAGGTATGTTTGTCGTAATTTTTATTCATGTTCCGTCTTTAAGTTTATTCATAAGTACCTCTAACTTTCTTATTACTCTGTTTTAATTCACCATCAGTTTTCTACTAATTCCTCAGGGAATTATCTCTGAGAAGCTGATTGGATAAGGGTAAGAGCATTATTTGTACTAGAGTTCGCTTGAGAAAGTACTGAAGTACCAGCTTGCATTAAGATGTTTTGCTTAGTTAATTCAGCTGTCTCTGCAGCGATATCAGTATCACGTACACGTGAATTCGCGGCAGACAAGTTCTCTATACTTACTTGAACGTTATTGATCGTTGATTGCAATCTGTTTTGAAGAGCACCAAAGTCCGCTCTAATACCAGAAACAGAAATAATCGCTTGGTCAATTGATGTCAGTGAGTTCTGTGCAGAAATTTTATCTGAAACAGATGCAAGATTTAATCCTAAAGCTGCAACGTTAACGTCTGCAGATGAAGCATCGAATGTTAATCTGTCTGAGATAGGATCATTTCTTGTACCGATTTGAATATCAAACACAGCACCTGTACCGTTAAGTAATGGTACGCGGTTAAACTCTGTTGAGTTTGCGATACGGTCTACTTCTGAAGTTAACTGTTCAAATTCCACGTTAAGGAATTTTCTTTCAGTTCCACCGATAGTGTCAGAAGCAGCTTGAACTGCTAGTTCACGTAAACGAATTAAGATGTTTGAAACTTCACCCAACGCACCTTCAGCAATCTGAACTAAAGAGATACCGTCTTCAGCATTTCTTTCAGCTTGTCCTAGACCTTTAATTTGTGCTTTTAAGTTTTCTGAGATCGCGAGTCCGGCAGCATCATCTCCTGCACGGTTAATTCTTTGACCTGAAGATAATTTCTCCAGGGCCTTCGTCATGTTCAACCTTGTTGAACCTAAGTTTCTTTGTGCGTTTAACGACGCAACGTTCGTGTTAATTCGAAGTCCCATATATCCTCCTTGATTTGGGTTTTAAAAAGCGAATCTTTCGCTCTCTGTGAGAATTTATGGTCCTCACAACTTCCGTTAACCATCTATTCGACACCTTTTTAAAAAAGCTTTAGAAAAAAATGATAATTTTTTATACATTTTTTTTAGTCGTAACTACTGGAAATAGTTAAACATGGCTTTAGTTGATTTTTTCTGTCGGCCGATTTTAATGCTTCAAAATTAGACAATAGTGAAGTTCATGAATTAAATTTTTACAATGAATGATCAACTAAAAATTCTCCCTCTTAGCAAAAAGCCTGAGTACTACCCATCTTTGATAAAACTCATTGAGAAATCTTTTCATTATGAAAAAGGAAATTTTTTTGAAAAAGATTTTCTTCCTTTAGTGCATCCATCGAATTGGGAACATTGTTATTTATTATTTTTGTCTAACGAAAACGAACTCATCGGTCATATTGGCGTTTTAAAAAAAGAACTTCATTATCAAAATGTTACAATGCCAGTTTTATTTTTAGGTGGAATTTGTATTGAGGAAAAATATCAAGGACAAGGCTACTTTCGCTCTTTCTTTCAAGATATTTTAAGTCGTTATCAAAAAGAGGTCGCTCTTTATTTTCTCTGGAGTAATGAAAGTGATCTCTACAAAAAATTCGATTTCAAGGAGTGTGGCCGTATCATCCAAACCGGCCCCGAAGAAAAAGTGCCTGGCACTTTTTTTAAAGAAAGTCTTAAGGAATTGAGTACCAGCGACCGCGAAGCGCTTATCGAACTTCATCAAGAGACGATATCGCATTTTATTCATGTCATTCGCACGCGAGCTGATTGGGAAATTATTTTTCAAATGGAATCTGTCGATGTGTACATCAAGAGAGAAAGTAATGAGATAGTCGCTTACTTCTTTAAAAATAAAGGACAAGATTTAACGGGAATTATTCATGAGGTTGGAGCAAAAGATCTTGAAGTACTTACGAGTACTATTAATGAGCTTGCATCACAAAAATTGTGGCTTCCTTATAATAGTCCGTTTGAGCTAGCAGAACCAGAAACTATTTTCTTTTTAGGGTTAGTTAAAGTTGGAAATAAAAAGCTTCTTAATCCATGGCTTTTAAATATTGCTCCTGATGCAACAGTTGAAGAAATGGTTGATGCTCTTTATATACCCGGTGTCGCTAGTATCTAATCGAATTACTTTAGATAATAAACAGCAATAAGAATTGGCTCATCCAAATATCATAATTGGGAAGGTTGTTTTCGTGATTGGTCTTAGTAGCCTCGTAGAACCCACTCGAATAATGACTAGTGGAAAGTTAGATTTTTAAAGGCCAAGAGATTGTATTGAAAGCCTTGGCCCTGAAAGTTGTTTGCCGTTTATTTGAGTAGTGATTAAAGTCCACCTGAGCAAATAACAGCATTATATTTGAAATTATAGTCAAAGCAGATATAACCCCAGTCACCACAAAGTGCGGCACCACTAGTATCCTTGCCCGCTGACGATGACCAAAACCAAAGATTTGAAAATTCACGTGTAGGTGCGATATATCCAGCACTATTATAATAAAAGAAATCAATAATACCGTCAGCATTCTTAACCTTAAGGCGACTATATCCATCTTTTGGTGTTTCAGAAATTCCAGTAGCACCAAATTTCATCGTTAATTGAATTAATTCTCTTGCGCTTGGTAAATATTGTCCTTGGCTCTCACAGTATTTTATAGCCTGATCCTGCGTCATGTAATTAATACTTCCATCGGTATTTCTTACAATTTCACCAACTTTTTGTTCTCCAGAATAGGTATTGAAAGCAGTAAAACTCATAACTAGAAAAAGCAAAAAATAAATTCTGGCCATATGATTTCCTTTGTAACGTTTAAAGTATTCGAACTTAATTTTTGACATAAATATATTTTTTGGAAAGACACAGTGACTCAAATCCCAATGGTTCCGGATGATCTCTTGCTCACTTTGCCTTTGCGTTTCAACCTAAGCTTAGGACAAGTGCCTAAAAACTCAAAAACGGGGGTTCTGTTACCAAAAGCGAAGACATCATATAAAGAGG
>JACCDN010135669.1_pt1 | contig 13968 bp, 11 predicted proteins | sample 7441691 | NCBI WGS metagenome assembly JACCDN01 (sample SAMN15323439, study PRJNA562643) | freshwater metagenome | isolation source: river surface water | place: USA:Blue River Watershed | collected 2017-08-16
ACTCCCATTGCGCCATCAATTGATGCTTCAAGTAGTGGACTTGAGATTGCAAGCTCTGCTGCACGAATCGCGCGGTTCTCTCCGCGTGCAGATCCAATTCCCATCAATGCAGAACCTGCATCTGTCATTACTGTCTTCACATCTGCAAAGTCGAGGTTGATTAGTCCTGGTTGAGTAATGATCTCGGTGATTCCTTGAACGCCAGAGAGGAGAACTTGATCTGCGCTTCTAAACGCGTCAACTGCAGTGATGTTGCGATCTGAAATTGCAAGCAAGCGATCATTTGGAATAACGATGAGGGTATCTACCTCACTACGCAAAAGTTCGATTCCTTCTTCTGCTTGACGTGTGCGAATCTTTCCTTCAAATGAGAATGGGCGTGTGACTACACCGATCGTCAGTGCGCCAAGATCGCGTGCAATCTTTGCAACAATCGGTGCGCCACCTGTTCCGGTGCCGCCACCTTCGCCTGCTGTAACAAAGACCATATCTGCGCCACGAAGAATCTCTTCAATCTCTTCTGTGTGATCAATTGCAGCTTGACGTCCTTTTTCAGGAGCAGCACCTGCACCTAAACCTTTTGTAGATGCGCGACCGATATCAAGTTTCACATCGGCATCACTCATCAAGAGATGTTGTGCATCTGTATTGATTGCAATGAACTCAACGCCTTTGAGGCCGACATCAATCATGCGATTAATCGCATTGACTCCTCCGCCACCAATTCCAACAACCTTGATGACAGCTAAGTAATTCTGCGGTGCAGCCACGTGAGTCCTCCTTATGAACTATAAACCTCGCCTTGAGACTTACGATTCATCTCTCTTATGGCGGCCAACTTATGGTGCAAGAGGGGGTCAATCAAATACCGACTCGTACCAATTCCTCATCTACAACTTGAGAGTTACAGAGATGCTATTTCACAATCGGTGCATGCGGTGCAACTACATCTATCAGTGTAATTCCTTTATTTTCTGGCAATTCCAATAGCTTTTCAATGACAGAGATCTTCAGCGAGATCTCCCTACTATCTCCCCAGCGAACTCTTATCTCCCGACCCTTGTAGAGAGTATTCAATGTAAAGGTGTCAGTTGATGTGGCCGTCATCAAGGTAATTTTCTTTCGAAACTCTTCCGGCAGTGCGATAAAGAGTTCATTTGCCTTCAAGGCACTTTGGGGGCTCTTGGCAGAGATCTGAGCGAGATCTGAACTTGCAAAGCCGGGCAAGGTAAAGAGCACACCCTCTTCGTCAATGGTCTGGCCGGGAGATTCTTGTGCATTGAAAAATGCGAGAGGCTTTCGAGGTGTGACAGAGATAGCAACTTCACCGTTGACCCAATTGCGAGAAAGTGAAACATCCTTGATCCAAGAAATCTGGCCAATTCTGCGTTCGGCAGATGATGGGTTGACGCGTGCGAGTTTCTGGCCAACCTCGACCTGGCTCACCTTTTCAATATCACTTTGGACTGCGCTATTGGGAGAACCAATAATTGCGACCTTGTCCACGGTGAATAGCGGCGACCAGCCGAGTAGGTAGGCAAGAGCGATCACTGCAACGGTCGAGACCGCAACAGGAAGTGAGAACCTTTTACGTTGCATCACAGAGATATCTATCGGTTCTCTTCTGCAAAACGGCGTTCAATTCCTTGAGCGATAATCGGAGCAAGTGAATTCACATCTCCTGCGCCAAGGGTAAGGATGACATCACCTGGTTTGGCCATAGCGATCAGCTCTTCTGAGGCTTCAAGAAAATTCGGAATAAATCTTCCATGTTTCATACGCTCGGTGATCAACGAAGCACTGACTCCAGGAATTGGTTTCTCACTTGCAGGATAGATCTCTAAGACAATTGCCAAATCTGCTAAATCTAACGTCGTTGCAAATTGCTCGAGGAATGCTTGAGTTCGCGAGTAGCGATGTGGTTGGAAGAGAACAAGAACGCGACCATCACCGGCATATCGTCGTGCTGCAGTGAGGGTCACATCAATTTCAGTGGGATGGTGTCCGTAATCATCAATGACGCGAATTCCTGCAACGTTGGCTTTGAGTTCAAATCTACGCCCAGCACCTTGAAATGAGGCGAGCCCTTCAAGAAGACCTGCACTTGGTAGCCCTAAAGAGAGACCCATCGCAAGGGCAGCTGCTGCGTTGAGCAGGTTGTGATGGCCTGGAACATGGAGCTCAATTGTTCCTACTGCCCGTCCCTTCCAGAGCGCTCGGGCTTGAGAGCCCATAGGTAGGAGTTTGATCTGATCAATGAGTAGATCTGAATCTGAATCTACGCCGTAAGAGACTTTAGTTGCACCAGATTCTTCTAAGGCAATTGCAGTAGCGCCTTTATCGTCACGGCAATAGACGAGAAAACCATTGGGATCGATTGAGCGAGCAAAGTCGCTAAAGATATCCATCACCGCCTGCTCTGTCTCAAAGAAGTCAACGTGATCATGTTCAACATTTGTCACGATCGCAGCAAATGGTTTGTACTCCATAAAGGAGCCATCAGACTCGTCAGCTTCTGCAACAAAGAACTCGCCAGTGCCGCGATGAGCATTTGATCCAGAAGCGGTAAGCGTTCCGCCGATAGCAAAGGAAGGATCAACTCCACATCCTTGCAGTGCAACTGTGAGCATTGATGACGTTGTGGTCTTTCCGTGAGTGCCCGCAACAGCAAGGCTCTTGCTGGTCGACATTAAGACCGCTAGCGCCTGTGCACGGGTAATCAATGGCAGCTTTAATTCGGATGCGCGCTGCATCTCAGGATTGGTCGGTGCAATCGCATTTGAATAAATAACGACATCACAGCCATCAACATGTGACGCCTGATGGCCTACAAACACATCCGCACCGAGTGCTTTGAGTGCAAGAAGAACAGATGAATCTTTAGAGTCGCTCCCGGAAACCTGTAACCCCAATGAGAGTGAGATTCGTGCCAAACCACTCATTCCCGCTCCACCAATACCGATGAAGTGGATCTTCTTAGCTGACCATTGCTCCAGATTGGCGTGAGGGGTCATTTATCGAGCCGACAATTCCAACTGGTGCTCAGCAAGGGCGACAATCTTTGCAGCTGCATCGAGATCGTGGGCATAAACGCCATCGCTCTGCTGGCTACTACGAGTAAGCATGGAGTCCATGTTATCTATCAACCACGATGAGTTAAATGATTTCTGCGCAAGGGTAATGGCGCGGCCAGCTGATACGAGGTAATCGGCATTGACGCTCTGCTCACCATTCCCGACAGGAAGGGGAATAAAGAGTGCAAATTTGGCAAGGGCCCCAACTTCTGAACATGTAATTGCACCGCTTCGCGCAATCACGAGATCTGCCGCTAAATACGCCTGCGCCATATCGTTGATGTAGGCGAAAGCTTTGTAGTGATCATCGCTTGCAGGAAGTGAATTAGCGCCACCCACTGAGTGAAGAATGACTAATGATGAATTCTTCAGACCAGAGCGCGCACTCTCAATTACGCTATTGATCGCCTGTGAACCTTGAGAGCCACCGAAGACAAGGATTACCTTCTTAGCTGGTTCAATTCCAAAGAATGTTTTAGCGCTCTTCCTTAACTGGCTCCACTGCCCATCGGTGGCATTGGCATTTTTCTGAAGAATTTTTGCAATATCTTCGCGTAGAGGTAGGCCTGCAATCAGGGCGTCAGAGAATGCACCCTTTTCAACTGGTGTGCCGACAGCAAGAGCATCTGTATATCGTGCGCCAAGACGATTTGCCCACCCAGGTTTTGCATTGGCTTCATGAATAACAATCGGAATATGGAGAGAGTGTGCAGCGATATATGCAGGTGCACATACATATCCACCGAATCCAATGAGTAGATCGGCGCCCACAAGGATCTGCTTTGACTCTGCGATCGCTTGATGTAACAGAGTCGGCACTTTAAGAAGTGCTGGGGAGAGTGAGCGTGGAACTCGCACTCGAGTGATCAACTTCAACTCAAAACCTGCTTCTGGAACCAGAGTTGTCTCCAGGCCACTCTGCGTTCCAATAAAGATAATGCGATCTGTCGGGTTCTTCTGCTGCCACAACGCTGCAACGGCAAGGGCTGGCTGAATATGTCCGGCAGTACCTCCACCAGCAAAAACAATTGTGCGAGCTCTCACTTAACGATGCAGCCTCTCTGCCAAAGCGCGCTTTACCTCAGCCTTAATTTCAGGATCACTGAGTGCGCTAGCGGCTAAGAATCCGATTCCCATATACGTTGCAATCAGCGCTGAACCCCCGTAGGAGACTAGTGGCAATGTCACGCCGACAACGGGTAGCAAGCTGACTGCAGATCCAATGTTGAGGACCGTCTGAATTGCAATCCAGACTCCAATTCCGGCAGAAGCAAATCGTGTAAATGGATCAGATGTCTTCATCGCAATACGTAGCGCGCAGTAGATCAAGGTTCCAAGGAGACCAAGAATGAAGAGTGTTCCAAGTAGTCCGAGCTCTTCACCTATAACAGCAAAGATAAAGTCTGTGTGAGCTTCAGGAAGATTGCCCCACTTCTGGCGACTGCCGCCAAGGCCAACGCCAAATATTCCGCCGCTAGCCAACCCCAGGAGGCTATGCGCTGGTTGCCATCCCTCGTTCTTATATTGCGCTGGATCAAATGGGTTGAGAAAGACGCTCCATCTGGCTGCGCGATAAGAAGCAGTTGCGATAAAGAGACCGATGGCAATGGCTGCAGCCGCCGTCAGCGTTCCGACCAATCGAAGAGGAATTCCAGAGACAAAGAGTAAGCCACCGAGAATCGCCATGATCACCGATGCTGTTCCTAAATCCCTACCCCACATCACTAAAGCGCTAGCGATAAGAAAACCAGGTGCAATAAGAGCTAAAACATTTACGCGCATGAGCCCGGCGTTAATGCGAGTTGCCAGGAGATGAGAAGCCCACAGGATAAGTAAGAACTTCGCTAACTCACTTGGTTGAACATCGACAAACTTGAGTGAGATCCAGTTTCTATTTCCATTAACAGATTTACCAATACCCGGAATGCGCACAATTAAAAGGAGAACGATTGAAATTACTAGACCAAATTTGGCCAGTGATTTCCAGCGTTCCATCGGTAGTCGCGCCAAGAAGAAGGCCATAGGAATTGAGATGGCAAGGAAGATTAGCTGGCGAAAGACGATCGCTATAGAAGAGCCTTTGGTGTCGAGTGAGTGAATCGATGAAGCAGAAAAGACCATAATGAGGCCGATGACTGAGAGAACACTTGCTGAAATGACCAGCCCATAAAATGGAGCAGCTGGATTAGATAGCCTCTGAGATTTCACAGATTTACTCATGAGAGAGCCTTTCGCACTGCCTCGGCAAAGCGATCACCACGATCGGCATATGAAATAAATTGATCCATTGATGCACAAGCCGGTGCCAAAAGAACTGTGTCTCCTTTTGTTGCAGCACTGGCTGCCGCTGCCACAATAGCCTCCATCAGCGAGTTAGAGCCTCCCCCACGTGTGTAATCGTGTGGAGGATCAATCATGACTACGGGAATCTGTGGCGCATGATCGAGAAATCCTTGGCGGATCAACTCTCTATCCGTCCCAATGAGAATTGCCATTTTGATTCGTGGATGTGCTCGGGCAACTAGTGCGCCAACATCGGCGCCTTTTGCCAAGCCACCGGCAATCCAGATCACTGAAAGTGCCGAGAGAATCGATGCGGCGGCAGCATGTGGATTGGTCGCCTTCGAATCATCGATCCAGGTAACTCCATCACGTTCTGCAATCACTTCAATGCGATGGCGGCCGAGTTCAAAGGATGCAAGTCCTGCACGGATTGCCTCATGAGATATTCCAACGGTGCGTGCCAAGCCAGCGGCTGCAAGAGCATTCGAAACGTTATGTGGAACTGTCGGCTTGATCTCAACAACTTCAGCAATCATCGAGGCTTCTTGTGGATCTGCGACGAATGCGCGATCAACTAATAGCTCTTCCACGACGCCAATCTCACCTGGGCCAGGGGTATCTAATGAGTAGAAGACCTTGCGACCGTTCCAATGTGTGGTGCGGGTGAGAACTTCACCGTCACCACCATTGAGGATCGCTGTCATCGCCCGATCAAGAATAGAGATCTTGGCTCTGGCATAACTATCAAAATCTCCATGCCAATCGGTGTGATCGTCGGCAATATTGAGAATAGCTACTGCAATAAACTCAGCTCGCTTGAGCCAATGTAGCTGGAAACTTGAAAGTTCGAGTACAAGCACATCGTAGTTATCGCTTCCATCTACGCATTCAATAACTGTCTTTCCAACGTTGCCACACGCTACCGCCGTAAGGCCACCCGCACGGATAGTCGCAGCCGCCATTTCGACTGTTGTGGTCTTTCCGTTAGTACCAGTAAGTCCCAACCACTTCTGTCCGGGAAATCTCTCTTCCTTGATCGCCCACGCCAGATCAATTTCATTGATTAATTCAACATTGGCTTGCCGAGCGCTTTGAATGAGTGGATGGCTTTCACGCCATCCAGGTGAGACAAGTACATAGTCAAAATCTTTCACATCAACAGAAGATGGAGATAGCACCGTGAAAAGATCACTCTGCGGCGGGAGATCATCGACTAGCGTGATGATGGAATCTCGTTGCGCTAAAGATTTGGCGCAGGCAAGTCCTGTAACACCGGCCCCAAGAATCAGAACCTTCTTCTGGGCAAAATCACTAGAGACGCTCATGCGAATATCTGGCGCTGGAAACTAGCCAACAACCCAATCGGCATAGAAGAGACCAAGGCCCGCAGCAACGCATAGACCAGCAATAATCCAGAAGCGAATAACAATGGTGACTTCGCCCCAACCCATAAGCTCGAAGTGATGTTGGAGCGGTGCCATGCGAAAGACTCGCTTGCCACCAGAGATTTTGAAGTAGAGAGTCTGAATGATTACCGACATGGTGATGATGACGAAGAGTCCACCAAGAGGAATAAGGAGTAACTCAATGCGCAAGGTGGTTGCTATTCCTGCAAGTGCGCCACCGAGTGCCAGAGATCCTGTATCGCCCATAAAAATCTTTGCAGGTGAGGCGTTCCACCAGAGGAAGCCAGTGCATGCACCGGCGAAAGCGGCTGCAAGAACTGCGATATCGAGTGGATCTCGAACCTCATAACAGTTAATTCCTGGAGAGACCGCACAGCTTTGTCCGAACTCCCAGACACCGATCAAGATGAAGGAGATAAAGGTAAGAACTGAGGCACCAGATGCCAGACCATCAAGGCCATCCGTCAGATTTACACCATTGCTTGTTGCAGTGACCATTAGGGCAACCCAGACAACGACGAGCACAGCACCCAATGTGATCGAGGTGTCGCGAACTGTTGAGAGCTGTGAGGAGATGGGTGTGAGGCCATCTTTATCAGGGAACTTTGTACCAAGGTATGCAAAGACCGATGCAATGAGAATCTGTCCCGCAATTTTCTGTTTAGAGGTAAGGCCAAGTGATTTTTGGCGAGAGACTTTCAACCAATCATCGATGAAGCCAACGAGTCCAAGTCCGATAACCAAACCAATAACTAGGGCTGCAGAGGCGGTAATCGCATTTCCACTGATGAGATGAGCCACCAGGTACGCAACAACTGCGGCAAAGATAATGATGATGCCACCCATAGTTGGCGTTCCGCGTTTGGTGTGGTGAGACGAAGGGCCATCGTCACGAATGATCTGTCCATAGCCACGCTTGGCAAGTGCGCGGATCAGTAGCGGAGTGCCAAATAGTGAAAGGAGAAGCGCAAATCCACCTGCGATGAGGATTGTTCTCATTGACGATCCCCCTCTATTTCGCTCTGGCCAAGATGTTCTCGTACTACCTGTTCGATCTTCTCTGCAAGAATTTCAAATCTCTCTGACCGTGATGCCTTTACAAGGATCACATCGCCAGCTTCGATCTGATTAGCAACTTCTTCCGCTCCGCCTTGATCGCAGAAGAGAAGAGCTGTCTCACCCTTTGCGTCTTGAGCAGGTGCATATTCAGGTGCATCCACGCAGACCAGATGATCAATTCCTAACGTAAGGGCAAGGGTGCCAACCTGACTATGGGCAAGGGCTGAAGACTCGCCGAGTTCAGCCATTTTTCCTAAGAAGGCCCACGATCTTCCTCCGCGTTCCTGTGCAAAGAGGGTCAAGGTGCGCAGGGCTGCCTCCATGGCATCGGGACTAGCGTTATATGAATCGTTGATGAGAAGAACGTCAGAGAATTCATGAATCTCCATACGCCACTTACTTTCAATAATGGCGGTCGAGAGCGCGCTAGCAATTGAGTCAAGTGGAATCTCTAGAGCAGTTGCAACAGCTGCGCAGGCAAGTGCGTTAGAGATCTGATGCTCGCCAATGAGTTGTAGGCCGACAGCTGCACGTCCCTCGGGAGTAACTAAATCAAAGTGTGGACGACCTTCGCGCATCTCGATTTCTGTAGCGCGTACATCGCTGTCATGGCCGGAACCGAAGGTGATGGTCTTACCCGCGTGCAAACTGGCCATCGCAGGAGTAAAGCGGTCGTATTGACCCAATATCGCAATACCTGAAGGAGATAAGGATGAGACGAGTTCGGATTTAGTCTTTGCGATAGTTTCAAGCGAACCAAATTCTCCGATGTGCGCCATTCCAACGCGAAGTACTACTGCAATATCTGGTCGCGCTATCGAAGCAAGGTGGGCGATATCGCCGGAATGGCGGGCTCCCATTTCAATGATTGCGTATTTCGTTGAAGGGTCGCATTGAAGAAGGGTAAGCGGTACGCCTAATTCGTTATTGTAATTTCCCGCAGGGGCAACAGTGTTGCCTTGTCCAGATAAGAGGTGCTTGAGCAAATCTTTTGTTGTGGTCTTTCCTTGCGAACCAGTAATGCCAATGACCTTAAGATCCTTAAGTTCTTCGCGGACAAACTTTGCAAGTGTGGCCAACGCTTGAGAAACATCTGATACTTGAATATGTCTCTCCGCCACAGGCTTTGAGGTGACCGCCAAAAGCGCTCCGTCAGAGAAAGCATCTGCAACAAAATCATGTCCGTCTGATTTTTCTCCAACAAGTGCAAAGAAGATTCCACCTTCACTTACCGCTGCCGAATTGATCGCACTTGGAGCGCTAATGTCGATATCGTCTCCAACGAGGGCACCATTGATGATCTGAGCAATCTGTGATGCCTTCAGGGTAATCATCTGCGCGCCTCGATTACTTCTGCAAGAACTGTGCGATCGTCGAAGTCGATCTTCTGTCCAGCAATTTCCTGACCATTCTCGTGGCCTTTGCCTAGAAGCAATAATGTGTCTCCGGCCTGACAAAGTGAGACTGCATACTCAATAGCAGCTCTGCGATCAACAATTACTTGAGATGGTTTATTAACGACAAGGTGGCCAGTCATCGCATCGAGAATTTTTTGAGGGTCTTCAGAGCGTGGATTATCACTGGTAAAGATCGCTACCGCGCTCCCCTGCGCCAGAGCACTACCCATAAGAGGCCGCTTTGATGGATCTCGATCTCCACCACAACCAAGGAGTGCGATTACTTTTCCGGAGGTAAATTCAGTAGCGGTAGCAAGAACATTGCTTACAGCATCAGGTGTGTGTGCATAGTCGACCAACGCTGCAAAATCTTGGCCGCAATCAACTGGTTCCAGGCGTCCCGGTGCCCCGTATAAATGGGGCAGGATTGCAGCGCAATCAAGTGGATCAATTCCGCACTCGACAGCAATTGCTAGAACCAAGAGAATGTTATCGAGATTGAAATTGCCTCGAAGCGGGGTTGATGTTTCAATCAAGATTCCACCAGCTCCACGGATGCTTAACGTCGTGCCACGATGTGTTGGAGTAATCGAGGTGTAGTGCCATGTTGATTTTGGATTACTGCGAGACAGTGATGTTGCAGGAATCTGACAATTTTCGAAAAGTCGAAGGCCATATGGATCATCGATATTGATAAATGCTTGATCTGCATATTCCAGGGTAAAGAGGCTCGCTTTGGCCGCGAAATACGACTCCATATCGGGATGAAAATCTAAGTGATCTTGAGTCAAATTGGTAAAGCCCACCATCGCAAAGTGGGATCCATGCATGCGATTCATAACCATTGCATGGCTTGAAACTTCCATTACTAGATGGCGCAGATGGCGTTCACTCATGGTCGCTGCAAGAGATTGCAGAACATCTGCCTCTGGGGTTGTGCGCAGACTCGAGACTGATTCACGACCAATACGGGTCTCAACAGTTCCGATAAGTCCGCTTTCTCGGCCCGCTTTTTCAAAGAGTTGATAGAGAAGCGTTGACACAGTTGTCTTACCATTTGTGCCAGTAACTCCGATGCTGACCATCTCTTGCATCGGCTTCCCATAGAGATGAGCGCTCACGATTGCGCCAGCCACGCGTGCATGAGAGACAACAATGGTCGGTAAACCTTCGGCGATCTGGCCACCTTCGTGATCAGTTAGAATTGCTAAAGCACCGCGCTCAATTGCACGCTTTGCAAAATGAGCACCATGTGTCTTTGCGCCAGGGTAGGCAAGGAATAGATCCCCAGCCTCAACTTTGCTATCGCTCGATGTCACGCCAGAGAATGTGAGCGAATGTTCTAGATTGCTAGAGATTTCAATGAGTCGAGAGATATCTTCAACTGAAATCGAGTGTTCTAGCAGTGGACGCATGGCTATCCTCTAGAACTTGCCTGTGAGACTTTAATTTCTTGCGCCTTCTTTACTTCTCTTGCCTTCTTCGCCAATTCAGCCTGATTTAACGCAATTGGTTGAACGGATGTGCCAGTTGGTGCAATGTGTTGGCTCTGAAGAACAAAGGTCATCACTTTCTTAAACACTGGACCACCGAGAGCACCACCAAAGTGGCCAGCCTTTGGATCCTGAAGAGTTACGTTGATGACATATGCCGGCGCATCAGCCGGTGCAAAACCAATAAATGAAGCGGTGTATCCACTGTAGCAACCACATTTATCATCAAAGCGAGTCGCTGTTCCGGTCTTTCCTGCTACGCGATATCCAGGAATCGATGCACTTGGTGCAGTACCGTGAGATGAAACCACGCTCTCCATCATCAGACGCATCTTTGCCGCAGTTGCAGCGCTAATTACTTGGAGTCCCTTGCCACTTTTGTAAGGGGTGAAGTTGCCTGATGAATCACTAGTTCCGGCGATGACAGTTGGTGAGACGCGAATTCCATTGTTTGCAATCGTTGCAAAGATACTTGTAGCTTGAATTGCATTGAGCGAGTAGCCCTGACCAAAAGCAATTGTTGGGGCTGTAGTTCCCGAATAATCTTTGACAGCCAGAAGCTTTCCAGTGTTCTCACCTGGAAGTCCGACACCAGTCTTTTCTCCGATACCAAACTTAGTGAGATATTTATGTAGCGTCTCGTCGCTCATCGTTTCGGCAATCTTAATTGTTCCTGTATTGCTTGAGACTGCCAAAATTCCAGCAGTTGTTAACTTTTGGAGTGGGTGTGGATCGTGATCCTTAAAGTACTCTCCACCGCGACGAATCTTGTATGGAACATCGAAGACAGTTTCTGGCGAGATTGTTCCTTCTTCAAGGGCTGCAGCAAGTGTCATTACCTTGCCAGTTGATCCTGGTTCATAGACATCTTGAACAGATGGGTTTCTCATTAAATCCAAGGAGACTTTCTTTGTATTATTTGGATCAAATGTTGGTGCAGTGGCATGAGCAACGATTGCGCCAGTCTTTGGATCCATTACGATGACAGTTCCACCACTTGCACGAGAGCTCTTTACCGCCTCTGCGATCGCCTTTGTCGCAACCCACTGGATATCGCGATCAATAGTAAGTCGCACAGTGGTACCGGCTTGCGCTGGGATGATTTCAGATTGAGAACCAGGAATCTCGGCACCGCGTCCGCGAGCATATGAGTAAGTACCCGCTCTACCTGTAATCGCTGAATTCATGCTCAGCTCTACTCCTGATGCTCCGATTCCATCTTTTCTCACAAAGCCGACAAGAGATGAGACAAGATTTCCTGATGGATATTCACGAATGTAATTTCGCTCTGGAAAGAAGCCTGCGATGCGTTGGTCAAAATCTTTATTACTCAGTTGTGAGTTGTACTTATCGATTGCTAGAGAGAGGCGATTCCAGACACTTGGAGGCGCACTCTCCAGAACCATTGAGTAACGTCGAACACCGGTAATTGATGCCTGTACTTCTTCGATCGGCAGACCAAGAATTGGTGCGGCAAAGGCTGCCACTCGTGCTGGATCTTGGATCAGTTTCTGGTCAACAACGATATTGATTGCTGAAACGCTGCGAGCAAAGGCAACGCCATTGATATCTGTGATCTCACCACGTGGTGCCGGTATAGAGCGAGTTTTCTCCATCTCGTTAACGGCCTTAAGGGTGTATTCGGCAGATTGAATACCCTGAATATGAATTAGTCGCGCAGCAAAGACGATAAAGATTGCGAGGAGAATGATGAAGATGGTGCGGATGCGCTTATGAATAAGATCAAAGTTACCCATGAGCAATCCCACTTTCATTTTCAACAACTGGCATCACCGGAGTGATGTTGAGGAATGTTGGATTTTCAGAAGGCCTCATACCCAAGGCAGCTGCCTGGTTGGCAAGGGCCTGAGGAGATGAGTAGCTCTCCATCTTGCGTGAGATTGCTTCACGTTGGTCAGCAATCATCTTCGATTCGTATTTGAGTTCTGAGAGAACAAATGCATCTTGTGCCAAGAGAGTATTGATCCCAAGAAGCGCCAGGAATCCGAGACAGGCGATTGCAGTAAGAAACTTGGCGAAATACTTGTGTGTCTCTTGAGCGCCATCGGTTGCCGGAGGAACAATCTTCAAGAGCGCACGTGATGATTGGGTGATCACCTTTGCACGGGTCTGCTGGGCAAGTGCTGCAATAGACATTAGGCAGCCACCCTTTCGATCGCGCGAAGTCGGACCGAAGTCGAACGAGGGTTCTCTTCTTGTTCAATCTCTGAAGCCTTCTCGCTCGCCTTAATCACGAGTGAGAATTTGGCTGCAAACTCTGGGAGATCTATCGGTAAGTTACGAGGGCTCTTTGATGTTGATGCCTCAACGAAAATCTCTTTCACGATCTTGTCTTCAAGTGATTGGAAGGACATGACGACTACGCGACCGCCGACTTCAATGAGATCGAGGGCTTGTGGGATCGCGCGAGTGATCGCACCAAGTTCGTCGTTAACTGCAATGCGAAGTGCCTGGAAAGTGCGCTTTGCAGGGTTTCCACCTGTTCTGCGCGTTGCTGCAGGAATGCTCTCTTTGACCAAGGTTGCCAATTGCATAGTGGAGTCCAGTGGCGCTTGGGCACGAGCCTTCACGATGTTTTCAACGATACGTGTAGCAAATTTCTCTTCACCAAAGGTGCGCAGAATTTTTACAAGAGCCCCTGGCTCGTAGTGATTAACGATTTCGTATGCAGTAATTCCCTGAGTTCCATCCATGCGCATATCAAGTGGAGCATCATGGGAGTACGAGAAACCGCGATCACTTTCGTCTAGTTGCATTGATGAGACGCCAAGATCGAAGAGGACTCCAGAAAGTTCTGAGTAACCGTGAGAGGCAACTACATCTGAAATGCTGTCAAAGATTGCATGGGAGGTCTTGAGACGATCGCCGAAGATGGCAAGACGTGCACGAGCTTGCTCGAGTGCGCGTGGATCGCGATCGATTCCAATGACAGTTAACTGTGGAAAGCGAGTAAGAAGCGCTTCTGTATGTCCACCTAATCCAAGAGTTGCATCAACGACAACTGGTGTTTGTGATGACTCAATTGAAGGAGCGAGAAGATCGACACAGCGATCGCGCATTACAGATATGTGCTTCATCATCTCCCCCATTTCCTTAGATACATCCGTTCTGGTGTACTGCTTTCGCTCTCTCAACTCTGGTCACCGCCGGCCGACGGATCTCACGAAAGCGACGCCGGGGAAGGGGCGCCGCTGTCGGCCTTAAAACCTAGGCATTGGGTCGACGGTGGCCACAA
>JACCDN011214176.1_pt1 | contig 13966 bp, 13 predicted proteins | sample 7441691 | NCBI WGS metagenome assembly JACCDN01 (sample SAMN15323439, study PRJNA562643) | freshwater metagenome | isolation source: river surface water | place: USA:Blue River Watershed | collected 2017-08-16
CATCCGACGGAGGCTCCGGCTCCAGCGCCGGCGCCGCCACGCCAGCCTCACGTTCGAGCAGCCTGGGATCGCCGGTGCTGCGCGACTGCAGCACGCTCTCGCGCACCATGCTGCCGGCGAGCTCGGTCAGCGGCCCGCTCTCCGTCACCAGCAGCGCCTGCGACTTGCGGCGGCTGGTGTTCAGGTAGCGCCAGCCCTCGCCATCAAGCAGATTGCGGCCAATCGACGGAATGCCCAGCAGCGCGACATGCAGCGTCAATGCGGGTGTGTCGGGGTTCAGCCCGGTCAGCTTGCCGCCACCGGGTTCCTTCACATCGGCATAGGCCCGGCTGATATCGGCCGGCATGATGACCGTCTTCTGCACCATGCCACGTGACAGCAGCTCGTCCCATGTCAGCGGACGAAAGCTCTCACGGCTGCTGCGACGACGCGCAGCGGCGCTGGCGGCGATCGACGGATCAAGCTTCGCCAGTGCGACCTTGGCAGCCGAGGCAAAGATCGAGCGATCGATGGCCTTGGTGGTCACGGTGCCATGATTGACGCCCTGCAGGTCGGCCGACTGGTCGTCGCGCTTTGTCGGCGAGCGCCAGTCATGAATGCGCACGGTGTGGTGCAGCGACAGATCGGTGTATTGCGCGGTGAATGTGCCGAGCCGCGCGGTGCCGGTGGGATTGTTGAAGAAGGGTTCCTTGTGATCGACCAGCCGCAAATCGATGAAGCTGCCGGTCAGGTCCATCGCGACCAGCACATCCAGCGGCTTGCCGCTATAGCCACGCACCGGTTCGAAATCCAGTGACTCGAATGCATAGCCTTTCAGTTCAGGCTTGCCACCCGCGGGATTTTTTGCGAACAACGGATAGACCGGCATGTCAGCCTGCACTTCGCCGACGATGAACTGGCCGTCAAGCAGCTTGTCGATCTCCTCGCGCTTGAGCAAGCCGGCATTCGCCTCGCTGACGAAACCACCCACGCCAAACAGGATCGCACATGACATCGCGACAGCGCGCGACACTCGCCCTACGCATCGTTTCATGGTGATGCTCTTTCAGGCTGAACGCCGGCAAGCTGCCGCCGGCGCGATCATCCTGCCCTGTGCCTCGCCTGCAGCGAAGGCCATGCCCCACCGGCAGAAAGATCTCTCCCCCCACTTGCCCCGGCGTCGCGGCAGACGATGCCGGACGACGGGCTCCCTTGGTTGTTCTCGGGCCGTGCCGACCCTCGGGTCGCGCGGCCTCATGTTTTTCACAGGCGCTTCAATCTACCATGAAGTCCGGGCGGCACGACACACTCGAGCGACGTTCGTGCAGTCACAATGCAACCTGAAAGTCGGCTGACATTCCAAGTGATTCGGTGGCTCATCACGTATCAGGCATTACATATTACGAAACACCCGTCACCCGAGCGCTGCATCACCCTGCAGCCGCCAATAAAAAAGCCCGCGCCATCGCGCGGGCCTGAGCGGAGCCTCTGCCGCAGGACTGGTGGGTCAGCCCAGCATCAGATATTCCTCGACCACGATGGGCTGGATATGCTCGGTGAAGTTCGGCAGGTCGGACAGCAGGGTCTTGCCCTCCGGGCTGACCAGTGCGGCCTGCAGCGCCTCGGCCGAGTCGAACCACAGCTCGGAAAATCCATCGTAGCCGAGCACTGGCACGAATTCCGGCGCGATCAGGTTCACGGAATAGCGGCGCATGCCGGGCAGCTTCTTGCAGAGCTCGGCGTGCACATTCAGCCAGTGATCGACGAACTGCTCGTGCGTCATGCTCTGCTTGCGACGGACCATGCCCAGACGTTTGACGGCGTTAGCTTGCTTCATGAGGTTTCTCCTTGTGGGTCGTTGTCATGCGTGTTGTGATTATTTTTTTGTCGCGTTCGCAGGAAAGGCCGAGGTGATCGCCCCTCTGGCGGCATCCGTGACCAGCGCCGCGTATTTCGCGAGCACGCCTTCGGTGTAGCGCGGCGGCGGCGGTGTCCAGTCGCTGAGCCGCTCGCGCAGCACTGCTTCACTGACCTCGGCGTGCAGCTCGCGCCGCTCGACATCGATGACGATGATGTCGCCATCGCGCAGCGCGGCGATCGGTCCGCCATCGGCTGCTTCGGGCACGATATGGCCGATCACAAAACCATGCGAGGCGCCGGAAAAGCGGCCATCGGTCATCAGCGCGACCGAGCCGCCCAGGCCTGCACCCTGCAGCGCGCCGGTCAGCAGCTGCATCTCGCGCATGCCGGGACCGCCGCGCGGACCTTCGTAGCGCAGCACCAGCACATCGTTCGGCTGTATCGTGCCGGCCTTGATCGCCTCGAATGCGATCTCTTCATTGTCGAATACACGCGCCGGGCCGCGATGCAGCAACTTGCTCTGTCCGGACAGCTTGATCACCGCGCCGCCGGGAGCGACATTGCCGGACAAGATCGCCAGACCGCCCTGCGGCTTGATCGGGTTGTCGAGCGGACGGATCACCTGCTGCCCGGCCGGCTCGGTGGCTGCTGCGCTCTCTTCGCCGACCGTCTTGCCACTGACGGTCCGGCAGTCGGTGTGCAGCAGACCCGCCTGCACCAGACGCTTGCCGACCACCGGCATGCCGCCCGCGTCATACATCTCGGGCGCGGTGTAGGTGCCCCACGGCCGCATGTCGGCCAGCACCGGGGTCTTGCGCGAGATGCGATCGAAATCGTCCAGCGACAGCGGTATGCCGAAATCATGCGCCATCGCCAGCAGGTGCAGCACTGCATTAGTGGAGCCGCCGGTCGCCATCACGCCGGTGATCGCGTTCTCGAAGCTCTCGCGGGTGACGAGATCACGCGGACGGATGCCGGCCTTCACCAGCGCCATCACCATGTGACCGCAGGCGAGCGCAGCATCGCCCTTGCCCTGCTCGAGCGCGGGAATGTCATTGATGCCCATCGGTGAAATGCCCAGCATCGTGCAGGCGGTGGCCATGGTGTTGGCGGTGAACTGTCCGCCGCAGGCGCCTGCGCCGGGGCATGCATGGTCCTCGACATCGCGCAGCTCTTCCGCGCTGATGCGGCCGGCGTTGAATGCGCCGATCGCTTCATACACTTCCTGAATGGTCAGCTTGCGGCCTTCGAACAGGGTCGAGGGTTTGTGGCAGCGACCGGCCTGTATCGAGCCGCCGTACAGCGACAGTCCCGGCACGTTCACGCGCCCGAGCACCATCGCCATCGCGGGAATGGTCTTGTCGCAGCCGGAGATCGTCACCAGCCCGTCGAGCATATGGCCGCGCGCGACCAGTTCGACCGAATCGGTGATGATCTCGCGGCTGACCAGCGAGGTCTTCATGCCCTCGGTGCCGGTGGTGATACCGTCATTGATCGCCACCGTGTTGATCTCGACCGGATTGCCGCCCGCCTCACGGATGCCCTGCATCACCTGCTGTGCGAGTTCGCGGTGATTGAGGTTGCAGGGCATCGTGCCTATCCAGCAGTGCGCGACGCCGATCTGCGGCTTCTTCAGGTCGTCATCGGTGAAACCGGCCGCCTTCATCATCGAGCGCGCAACGGCGCGATCGGGCCCGTCGAGCAGCGCGCTGCTCTGGTGCCTCGGATTGACACTCATGCTCAGCCTCCGATCGGATGCTGACGAATGAAACGGCGGATCTCGGCCAGTGTTTTTGCCGGTGCTTCTTCAGGAATGAAATGGCCGCAATTGACCGGGCCACCGCTCACCTGCTCGGCGACCTCGCGCCAGTCCTCGACGCAGTTGAACAGCCGGTGGATCACGCCCTTCTTGCCCCACAGCGCATGCACCGGCATCTTGAGTTTCTTGTGCAGATCGCGACGGTCGTGCACGAGATCAATGGTGCCGGCCGCGCGATAGTCTTCGCAGCTCGCATGAATCGCCTTCGGGTCCTTGAAGGCCTTCACATACTCGCGCACGGCCGCCGGCGAGAAGGCCGACAGATCGAGCTCATCGCGGCCGACCCGGCCGAGGATGTTGAAGGGCACGATACCCTGCAACATCTTCTCGGGCAGCGGCGCGGGCTGCAACATCTGGAACCAGTGGTAGTACGCAGTCGCGAACGCGAGATTGGTGCTCTCGAACATCTTCAGCGTCGGCGAGATATCGAGCACCGTGAGCGTCTGCACGCGCTTGCCATGGTCGCGCGCCAGACGGTGCGCGACGCGCCCGCCACGGTCATGACCGACGAGATGAAATTTGTCGTGGCCGAGCGCGGACATGACGTCCACCATGTCCTGCGCCATCGCGCGCTTGGAATAATTGCTGTGATCCGGCAGGCCTTTCGGCTTGGACGAACCGCCATAGCCGCGCAGGTCGGCGCAAACGACGGTGTAGTCCTTTGCCAGTGCCGGCGCGATCTCGTGCCAGCAGACCATGGTCTGCGGATAGCCGTGCAGCAGCAGTACCGGCTCGCCACTGCCCGCTGTCACGGTGTTGATGGTCGCGCCGCGGGTCTTGATGCGGCGCTGAGTGAAACCCTTGAAAAATGCCATTCCGGCCTCCTCTTTATTGTTGTTGAGTTATTGACGAGGTGATAGTCCCGGCGAGGACGATGCATCGGTGTCGCGCTGACCGGCGTCCGGCGGCTTCGTCCTGCGCAGGCGAAGCACACCATCGTCGATACGCGAGTAACGCAATGACAGCAAGTCTAGCAGGTAATTCTGGTTCAGCCGCCATGGCGCGCGCTCGCCCTGCTTCGGCATGCCCTGTGCGGCGCGCATCACATAACCGGAGCTGAAGTCGAGGAAAGGCTGCGTTCGCTGCGGTGCCTGCGGCTCGGGCACGGCAACCTCGTAGCCGTGGGCCTGCATGTGCGTGATCAGCCGGCACAGGTAGCCTGCAGTGAGATCCGCTTTCAGTGTCCATGACGCATTCGTATAGCCGAAGGTGCAGAGCAGGTTGGGCACACCGGAGAACATCAGGCCCCGGTAGGTCAGCGTCGATGCCGGCTCAACGGGCTGTCCGTTGACCGTCAGACGCACGCCGCCCATCAGCCGCAGTTCCAGCCCGGTGGCTGTGACGATAATGTCGGCCGGCAGTTCCTCACCGGAGACCAGCCTGACGCCGCGCTCTGTGATTCGGGAGATCTGGTCGGTGACAATGGACGCGCAACCTGAGCGCAGTGCATCGAACAGGTCGCCGTCGGGCACCACGCAGAGCCGCTGGTCCCAGGGGTGGTAGGCAGGCGTGAAATGCCGCAGCAGGTCAGATGAGCCTGACTGCAACGCAGCGGCTCGCGAGAGCTTCGCACCTATGGCCTCCGGCCAGGTGCGGCACAGTTTGAAGAACAACAGGTCAAGCAGGATATTCTTCACTCGCACCAGACGATAGGCCAGCGATGCAGGCAGCAGCGACTTGAGCCGTTGTGCCAGTGTGTCTTGTGCAGGCAGTGACACCACATAGCTGGGCGAGCGCTGCAGCATGGTCACGTGAGCTGCGGTCTTTGCGAGTTCGGGCACGAGCGTGACGGCGGTCGCACCGCTGCCGATGACGATGATGCGCTTGCCTGTCGTGTCCAGCCCCTGCGGCCAGAATTGCGGATGCACGATGGTGCCGGCGAACTGTTCTTCACCGTCAAACGCAGGCCGGTAGCCGCGATCGTAGCGGTAATAGCCTGCGCACAGATGAAGCACCCGGCAGCGCAGCCGGGTCAGCGCGCCACCATCGACTTGCACCGTCAGCGTCCAGCGAGCGTCCTGGTCCGACCAGTCCGCGGCCACCAGCCGGTGACGCGTGCGCACCAGCTGGTCGATGCCACGCTCGGCAGCCGTGTCGCGCAGGTAGTTCAGGATCGCTTCGCCACCGGCCATCGTGGACGTTCCTGTCCACGGACGAAAGCGATAGCCCATGGTGTGCATGTCGGAGTCCGAGCGTATGCCGGGGTAGCGGAACAGGTCCCAGGTGCCGCCGGTGACCTCGCGTGATTCGAGCAGCGCGACATGCTGGTCCGGACACTGCGCCTGCAGCAGCGCGGCCGCGCCAATGCCGGACAGCCCCGCACCGATGATGGCCACGTCCAGTTCTTCGGGATGCGCGTCCGACAGCGGCCTCGCATCGCGCAGGAAATCGGAGGCCTGCGCGACCGAGCGCTTCGCCTCGGGCAGGCGCCACAGCAGCTGCCAGACATGCGGCACATCGGGCCAGATCTGCACTCGCGTGTGGACACCGGCCTCGCGGGCCTTGCGCGCAAGGCGCAGGCTGTCATCGCGCAGCACTTCATCACGACCGACATGCAGCAGCAGCGGCGGCAGTCCGCGCAGGTCGCCCAGGAGCGGCGAGGCCAGCGGATCGGCCGGGTTCTGCCCCTGCAGATAAGCGATCACCAGCTGGGACAGCGCCGTACCATCGAACATCGCATCGCGTGCGCTGTTGGTGCGCAGTGACAGGCTCTGCCCGGTGAGATCAGTGGACGGCGAGAACAGCGCGGCCGCGTCGGGCAGGCGCTGACCGGCGGCCTTTTCATGCAGCATCAGCGCCATCGACAGGTTGCCACCGGCGCTGTCGCCGGCCACCACTGTGCGCTGCAGAGGAAAGCGCTGGACCAGCATGCGCCAGACGGCGACAGCATCCTCGATCGCCGCCGGAAACGGATGCTCGGGCGCGAGCCGGTAATCCGGAACGAACACGCGCCAGCCCGACAGCGCCAGTGCCACTGTCACCGGACGGTGCGTGAGCGGCGAGCAGCCGATGAAACCGCCGCCGTGCAGATAGAGCAGCACGCCGCGATCGGCCACGCGGCGCGCGCCCGTGCTCGCGGCGTCCGACGCTGTCACCCATTCGCCCGGAACGCCGGCCATGGTCTCAGCCTCGAACTGCCCACCGGGCGGCGCGGGCAAGGGCTGGCCGAACAATTCGCGCACGCGGCCGATGTCCCGCATGTCGCCGAGCCGGGGCTTGATGCGACGACGCACCAGCCAGGTAGATAAACGCGCCTGCCAGCTGCTCATGCGCGCGCCTCAGGCAATGCTCATCATCAGCCAGATCGCGAGGCTGAGCAGTACCACCACGGCGGCGCCGATCAGGTAGAGCTGACGGATCAGCTCACGCGGCGTGAACGGGGAACGGCGCTCGTCGGCGTCGTCAGCGGATGCGCCCGGCGATCGGGCTACATGCGGCGCTTCCGGAGGTGGGGGCGAGGATGGCGGAGAGTTAGCGGCTTGATGCGGTCGGTCTGGCTGGTCCATGGGGCGATACCTGGCGGGCTCTGACGGGTCGAGCGCCGAGGGTATCAGAGCACGCCGGCCATGCACAGCGCCGTGTGGCTACTCCGACCACCAGTTCGGATAGAAATCGCAGACAGAGGCCAGCACGGCGTCATTGATCTTGCCCGGCTCAACGGGCACCCAGGCGCCCAGCGCCCGGGATTCCCTCACTACCCTGCCCTTGCCATCGCGCTCGGCATGGCTGACGACAGAACGACTGCGCATGCGGTCATTCACGCAATCGTACTCATCGACCGCGACGACCGAGCCGATACCGTCGTCTGTTTTTTCACGCAGGTTCAGCAGAACCCGGACGCTGACACGCTCGTCCTTGCGCACGATGGACGTGGTGTCAATGAACAATATGAAGCGCTGTGCGACCGGATCGCTATCGCGAACGATGGGCTTCCATTCCGCCAGCGCGCACAGGGGCAGGCTGATAAAAAGTGATGCCGCCAGCAGCAGTCTGCAGGTAGCTTTATTCGGCAGTATTTTCACGGGCAGGGTCGGCTTTTTTGCTTTTTTTCGGTCGGTTACGCAGATCCGCGCACACGGCAATGACTGGCGCACGCATTACTGAATCAATAACAGCCGGCGTAACTGGCTCGCAGAGCGTGGCGTGCATCACCGGGCCCACCTCGGTGCTGCGGCCGAAGCTAACTACGCTCGTCGTGTACGACATTGACTCAAGTCAATTTTTCAATCACACGGTCACCGCTACAATCGTGGGCATGATGATGATCCCACGCTCAGTGCCACTTCGGCAAACCCGCTGGTTCCCCCGCCGCCGCCTGTGCCGCCTTCTGCTGACCGGCTGCCTGAGCCTGTCCGCCATGCCGGCGCTCTCGCAGTCTCAGTTACCGCCGTCACGGGAGGAAATCAAGTCGGCCCGCTGCGCCGCGATCTTCACGATGCTCGCCCAGTCCTTTGCCGACGATGCGCAGCGCGCGCCGGTGTTCCGGCGCTTTATCGGCGTGTTCAACGACCTCTACCTGCAAGAACTGAGAGAGCGTACCGGCAGCGCCCGTCCGGAAGACAGTGAACAGCGCCGCGCGGAACTGCTGCAGGAATTCCGCACGACCTATACGAGCCGCGAGGCCGCGATGAAGGAGGAAGTCGTCCTCTGCGGCGCCTGGGCCGACGGTTATCTGGCGCAGGCGGACAATGTCACCTACGTGCCTGTCATTCCCAAATTGATACCACCGGCTGTCCGCGCCGAGTACGAGGCACTGGCCATCACCGGCTGGGGGCGCTGGCTGAAATAATCGCCGCAGCCCGCGTCAGGCGGCCGCACCGCATGAGTATTGATGCATCTGATGACAATATTCGGTAAGCTTGCACAACATGGAGCAGACATTATTCGACAAATATGGCGGTGTACCGGCGGTGACGACCATCGTCAGGGATTTCTACAAGCGCGTGATGAAGCGTCCGAACCTGCGGCGCTATTTCGTCGACGTGCCGATGGAAAGCCTGATCCTTCACCAGATCGCCTTTGTCTCCATGGCCATGGGCAAGACCCCGCATGACTATGCCGGCCGCAGCATGAGCAGCGCGCATGCCGGGTTGCGCATCACGGACGCCTCGTTCGATCTGGCCGTCGATCTGCTCAAAGATTCGCTGGTGGCGGCGAGCGTCGATCCCGCCGATGTGGACACCGTGCTGCGCACGGTGAATTCGCTCAAGCGCGAGATCGTCGGGCAGTGATTGCCCCGGGCGCTCGCCCGCAGCCAGTCGTCAGCGACGGCGTCAGAAATACAGGCTGACCGGCCGCAGCACTCCCATCAGGTTCCAGATCGCCAGCGAGGCCGCATCCGCCGTGTCGGGATCGACGACCACGGACTCGATCTGATGCACGGTCAGCCTGCCCATCCAGTTCGCCAGCGAGTCCGCCTGCCACGGTTCCAGCGTCAGCGAGATCGAACACGATTCCGGTGCCGCCTCGGCACGCATGCGTGTGCAGGCCGCATCCAGCGGACCGATCAGGCAGCGCGTCGTGTCGGTCGAGAGTGCATGCACAGCCCGTACCTCGCTCGCATCGACCGTTGCAATGCGCGTCACGAGTTTTTCCAGCGCGAACAGCTCGTCGCGGTTCAGGGAGACCGAGAAATCACTGTTCATCAGCGTCTCGCATGCAATGGGCAATGGGCCATGGACGGAACGGAGGAAGGTGAAATTAGCTTGATGCTGAAATAGTAATTTTTTATTTTTTGCCTATTTCCTGCGCTGAAGGTTAGCACAAGGCCTTGCCGGGCACGAGGGAATCCTGTTTGTTGCCCACGCAATCATTCGCTTAGAATCGTCCCAACCCGGCGAGACACGTGACGGCCGGGCTCGTGAACTTCTTCATTCGGACGAGGGTAGCGAAATGAAAACAAAAAGAATGCTGGCGGGCCTGTGCATCGCCGGATGCATGGCGACGGCCCATGCCGAAGGCGTGGACTTCATCCAGCCCAGAGACGGCGACACGGTCACCTCGACCTTTACCGCGAAATTCTCGGTCGAGGGCAAAAAACTCGCCAAGTCAGGCGACGACTCTCCGGGCAGCGGCCATCATCATCTGCTGGTCAATGCGGCGGATGTCCCCGAGCGCTACACCATTCCGCGCGACGATCAGCACAAGCACTATGACCGCGGCCAGTCCGAGAGCGTGGTCTTTCTCCCGCCGGGCAAGTACACGCTGACGCTGCAGTTCGGCGATGGCGCACATCGCTCATACGGCGAGAAGTACCGCAAGAAGATCGAGATCACCGTCGTGCCGGACAAGGAGTGAGCCTGCTGCTGCAGTCTCTGCTCGGCTATGCCGGCCTGCTCGCGCTCGGCTGGCTGCTTTCGGAGAACCGGCGCGCGATCGGCTGGCGGACGGTAGCCAGCGGCGCGGCCTTGCAGTGGCTGCTGGCGCTGCTGATCCTGATGCTCCCGGCCGCGCAGGCCGTGTTCGCCTCGTTCAACGGCCTGATGCTCTCGCTCGAGCAGGCGACGCGCGAAGGCACCTCGCTGGTGTTCGGCTATCTCGGCGGCGCGCCCGCGCCCTTTCCGGTCCATGCCGGCGCATCGACCTTCATCCTCGCGTTTCAGGCGCTGCCCATCGTGCTGGTGATGAGCGCGCTCTCTGCGCTGCTGTTCCACTGGCGCGTGCTGCCCTGGCTGGTCGCGCGCATGAGCTGGCTGCTCGAGAAGGCGGTCGGCGTCGGCGGTGCCGTCAGTGTCTCGACCGCCGCGAATGTCTTTCTCGGCATGGTCGAGGCGCCGCTGTTCATCCGTCCGTATCTGCAAACGGTATCGCGCGGCGAAATGTTCATCATTCTCTCCGCCGGCATGGCGGGCGTGGCCGGCACCGTGATGGGGCTGTACGCGGCCCTGCTTGGCCCGCTGGTGCCGAACGCCCTCGGCCACATTCTCGCTGCGTCCTTCATCAGCGCACCGGCAGCGATCGTCTTTGCCAGCCTGATGGTTCCGCATACCGGGCCCGGTACCGGCAGCCAGCAGATCAGCACCGACGAGGATGCCGGCGCGATACCGGCGATCTATCGCGGCACAGCCGAAGGGCTGGGCCTGCTGCTCAACATCATCGCGTCGCTGATCGTGGCGGTCGCGCTGCTCGCGCTCGTCAACCAGCTGCTGGGCTGGCTGCCGCATACGGGCACGCCGTGGTCGCTGCAGCACCTGCTGGGCTATCTGCTGATGCCGCTCGCGTGGCTGGCGGGCATCCCGTGGGCCGAGGCCGGCACGGCCGGCGCACTGCTCGGCACCAAGACCATCCTGAATGAACTGGTCGCCTATATCGACCTCGCTCGCCTGCCCGCCGAGGCGCTGTCGCCGCACAGCCGCCTCGTGATGACTTATGCGCTGTGCGGCTTCGCGAACATCGGCAGCCTCGGCATCATGATCGGCGGGCTGTCGGCGATGGTGCCCTCGCGCCGCGCCGACATCCTCGCGCTGGCGCCCCGCACGCTGGTCTCGGGCACGCTGGCCACACTGTCCTGCGGCGCCGTGGTCGGCTTCATCGATCTCGCGCGCTGATCTGCCGTCCCGTCAGCGAGCTCCCCGCGCCCTGCCCGCCCCCGACCCGGGGGAAATTGACCCAAGTCAATTAATTCCCATGAAGCAAGTGATTAAATACCGTCGCGGCCAGACGCATTGTCCGTCGGGGCCTGACCTGACGTCTTCACCGAGAATAACAACATGAATACCGTTGCCGATCCGATCCAAGCCATCGAACTCCATCAGCTAGAAGTCCCGACCAAGCTGCCCGTCTTTCATTGCAGCCTGAACGCCTACCCTGACGTGCTGCGGCTGGCGCGCGAGGGAATCGACGAGGTGCGCGCAGTGCATCCGGACAGCACGCCCTCGAATGTGCGCGCGGTGTACATGAGCCCGTGGAAAAGCCATCTGATCAGCCCGAAATTCAATCCGCTGCTCGACATCACGGCCGCCCTCGCGACCCGTGTGTCACGCGAGTTCCTGCAGGCCGATCTGGCGGCGCTCAACATGGTGCTGCGTCCGACCGACTGCTGGGGCGTGATCTACGAGCACTCGGACCAGACCCTGCTGCACCATCACTTCCCATCCGACCTCGTTGCCGTCGCCTACCTCGAGGCCAACCAGAACTGCGCACCCATCGTGTTCGCGAACGCGATCGTGGTCAAGCCGGTGCCCGGCTCGCTGGTGATCTTCCCGGGGATCATGCTGCATCATGTGCCGGAGAATGTCGACCAGCGCGTGATCGTCGCGATGAATTTCCAGAAATTCCCCAACCTGCCGAATTTCGATGCGGGCCAGGTCGGCAGCATCACCTACTGAGCGACGCCGACTGGCGGCGCGGACAGCAGGTCGCTACGTCCCGGTCGCATAAAAAAACCCGCCGGGCCTTGCGGCGCGGCGGGCTCCAACCCCACGGTGTGGTTGTTTACTTGCGCTGGATGGTCTCGAGGAACTTGATGATGTTCCGGATCTCGCCATCCGACAGCGTGCCACCCCAGTTCGGCATGCCCAGCTCGGGGCGACCGTTAGTGATCGTGGTGTGGGCAACGTCTTTCCATTTGTCTTCGTAGCGCTTGGACAGCTTGCGCAGGTCGCGTTCCTGCTGCGGGCTGGCGCCATTCTGGCCATGGCAGTGCGAGCAGCGGCTGTTGAACATGGCCTTGACGTCGTCCATGTTCACGTCGGCGACCTTGACCATGTTCGCCTGCAGGTCAGCCTTGCTGCCGCCGGCGAGGGTCATGGTCATCACGCCCTTGTCGCTGAACTTCTTCACACCTGCCTGTGCCGTGCCGCCAGCGACCTGCTCGGTGATGCTGTTCCACGAGCCTTTCGCATCCAGCACCACCGGCGCGGTCTGCGGGAAGCCGTACTTCTGCTGAAGCTTCTTGATCTCGGGCTGCAGCTCGGTGAGCGCCTGATCAATCTTCTCTTTCAGCTCAGGCTTGTTCTTGGCCACGGCCACCGCAACCTGGCCGTTCAGGCCGTGCCCGGCGACCGGCGTGATCTGCCAGCGGTTCTGGAACTTGGTCTGGTTCTCGAAGCCCGCGTTCGGGCCCCACAGAATGGCCGCATCGACCTCGCCCTTGACGAGCGCCTCGAACACGCCATCCTGGTCGCGATAGTTACGGGGCTCATGGCCCTGCTCGCTGGACAGAAGGATGTGCGGCGTGGACCCGTGCAAGACGCCGACGCGCTTGCCCTTGAGGTCGTCGAGCGAACCGAACTTGAATGATGCCGGTGCGACGATCGCATAGCCGACATCGAGGAATGCGCGGCTCTTGTCCGCGCCCTTGACCTTGTAGTCAGCACTGGCGGGAAGAGCAAAGTAAGCGTCGCAACTGTCCATGGTGTTGCGGACAGCGCGACGCTGGTTGTGTGTCAACCACCACACGTACTCCACGGAGCTACCCAAGCGCTTGCCCACCATTTCGGCAAGCTCGATATACAGACCCTTGTCCGAACCTTCCGATTTGCTGAAAGGCAGATTGTCAGGATCGGAGCAGACCTTGAAGGTATCTGCAGAAGCCACCGACATCGCGAAGAGGCCGGCGAAAACAGCAGCAGTCTTAAACGCGACACTGCCAGGCGTAACAAGCAACTTGGGCATTACATCAACTCCGGATTAGTTAAGTGCAAAAACGAACAGCGTGCCGCCTTCGGGGCTGGCGTTGACCATCTTCTCGCCGAGGTCGCCCAGGAAGGCGGGGATCGACTGAGTACGGCCGGACACCACGGCGACATACTGCTTGCCATCGATGGTGTAGGTCATCGGAGCAGCAGTGATGCCAGAACCGGTGTTGAACTTCCACAGTTCTTTGCCGGACTTGGCGTCAAATGCGCGGAAGATACCCTTGATGTCGCCAGCGAACACCAGGCCACCTGCGGTGGTCATCGTGCCGCCGTTGAACGGCAGAGCGTCTTTCACGAACCAGACTTCCTTCTGCTTGACCGGATCCCAGGCCTTCAGACCGCCGCCATGGCCGCCAGGGCCGAGCTTGCCGAGGTCGAAGTTCACGGACAGATAGAACTGGCCGCGCTTGTAGTCTTCCTGAACAGCTTCCATGTCCATGCACAGGTTCATGGTCGGGATGTAGACCAGGCCGGTGTCCTTGTTGTAGCTCATCGGCATCCAGTTCTTGCCGCCGAGGAGGTTCGGGCACACATTGACAGCTTTACGCTTGAGGCCAGGACGCATCTTGTTGCCCGGTGCCTCGATCGGCATGCCGGTCTTCAGGTCGACGCCCGTTGCCCAGTTCACGCCATCGACGAAAGGCTTGGCCGACAGCAGCTTGCCGTTCGC
>JACCDN010251483.1_pt1 | contig 13963 bp, 12 predicted proteins | sample 7441691 | NCBI WGS metagenome assembly JACCDN01 (sample SAMN15323439, study PRJNA562643) | freshwater metagenome | isolation source: river surface water | place: USA:Blue River Watershed | collected 2017-08-16
GGAATTCCAAACCAGATACCCGAGAGAATCGCCAAGATAGAAATACTTAAGACAGATGAAAGGCCTTCGATTCCGATAACTCGGAAGATGATCTCTTCGGTGAGTGAGTTAAAGGCTGAGAGGAGAACGGCTGCTGGAAGTGCAGCAAGGATTCGCTTAAAAGTCACATGGGCATCACGTAGTACTTGGAAATAGACAACCACCGTCGTGATAATCAATGGAAAGATAAGGAATGTAACAACTGCTTCATTCCAGAGAGTTCCATCCTTGATACCAAGCCAACCAAAGTTTTCGGTAGGAGCTTGGAAGTAACCAACATTAAGTGCTGAACGGTAATCACTATGAATGAGACGATTAATCACAAGCAGGGTTAGCGCCATAGTGAGCGCCATCAACTGATAGATCATCTGTTGGATAAAAAGTGTGCGGTGGCTAAAGCGCTGGGTAAATCGGCCGATGAGGAAGAGGCCAGATATTCCAGTAAGCACTAATGCAACTGTTGCCACGCTCTTCATCGCGCTCTCCACTTCTTATAGAAAGCCGTTGCAATGATGAAAGCCGGAATCACATTCCAGCGCTCATCTGCACTGCGTGAAATCGCGTTAACAAAGATGCTAGAACAGCTAAGGAAGAAGAAGATTGCATAGAGAGCGGGTGGACGCTTTCGTGAAGAGAAGAGAATCTCTATCTGGAAAAGAATCAGTGCCAATGTGAGACAGTAGGCGATACGAATTCCTGTGGGAAAACTTTCGAATTGACCGCCTCCTGCACGAGTGAGCGCATAACTTTGATTGGCAATGACGCCAATAACAAGGAAGATGTTCCAACCGAAGCTGAGCAGGAGAGCGGACTTAAAGAGATGCTTCATAGCTTCTAGATTACGCTCGAATTAGCCCGATTTGGAGCTTTTAGCTCTGTCAGCCTAAACTTCAACCATTCTGGCGAGGGTTTCAATCGAAACCGTAATCGACGGCAAGGTATTCAACTCCTGTCAGAGTCCATTTATGAGACGACAGGAGTTTTTTCATGGCAGAAGTAGCAATCAACGGCACCACACGTACTGAGTTCGGTAAGGGTGCATCACGTCGCGCACGTCGCGATGGATTGGTCCCAGCAGTGATCTACGGTCACGGCGCAGCACCAGTTCACATCACATTGAACGCGCGCGATCTTGGTAACGCTCTCAAGGAGTCAAACGTTCTTCTTAACATCACATTCGATGGTAAGACAGAGCTCACACTTCCAAAGTCAGTTGTGAAGCACCCACTCAAGCAGAACCTTGAGCACATCGACCTCGTTCTCGTCCGTCGTGGTGAGAAGGTAAATGTTCACGTGCCAGTTCACACTGAAGGAAAGCACGATCCAGACGGAATCCTTGAGCACGTTCACAACACAATCGAAGTTGAGGCAGAGGCAACTGCAATTCCTAAGTTCCTTGTTCTCGATATCGAGGGCATGAAGGCTGGAACTTCAAAGGTTGCAGGCGATGTCATTCTTCCAGCAGGTGTAACACTCGTTCTCGATGCAACAGCAACTGTTGTTCACCTTTCAGAGCGTCGCGCAGCATCAGCTGACGACACAGCTGCGGCAGCACCAGCAGCAGAGGCAGCACCAGCAGCACCAGCAGCTGAGTAATTAAGAAGTAAAGAAATCTGACTCGTTATGACGTGGTTGGTAGTGGGGCTCGGTAACCCGGGCGATCAATACGCTGCCACCCGTCATAACGTTGGTCAGATGGTTATCGATGAACTTGGCAAGCGCCACAATCTAAAATTTTCAACACACAAATCTCGCACCTCAATAGCTGCCTACAAATTGGGCTATGGAGTCGATGCACATTCAATAGTTCTCGCTAAGTCACTCGGCTATATGAACGAGACAGGCGGACCCATCAAAGCTCTCGCCCAGTTCTACTCTGTAGATGCTTCGAAGATCATTGTTTTACATGATGAACTCGATATCGATTTTGCAGCAATCCGCACAAAGCAAGGCGGCGGAGACAATGGCCATAACGGTCTCAAGTCAATGACATCAGCATTCGGCGGACCAAATTACTTCCGTGTTCGTCTTGGAATCGGCCGTCCTATGGGTCAGCAAGATCCTGCAGATTTTGTCTTAAAGCAGTTTAGTCAGCCAGAGAAGAAGGAACTGCCACTCTTTATCGATCGTGGCGCAGATGTAGTTGAGCACCTCATTGAAAAGGGTTTAGAGCTGACTCAAAGTAAATACAACTCGTAGTAATTACTGACCTAGTACCCGCTTCTTTGCTGCGGTGAATTCGGCAGAGGTAAGAACGCCGGCCTGATGCATTCGCTCTAACTCTGCAAGTTCAGCAATCATCGATTGTTGAGCCTGAGGCTGAGGCGGTTGAACATGCTGTGGTTGCTGATACGTGGGTGGCTGAGGGTATGGCGGTTGGAAGCTCTGTGGAACGTTATGTGCAATCTGAGCGCTAGATGACTTTGAGAGCAGTGCGAGAATGAAGTTTAGAATCAGAGCGACAAAGAGGATTACTCCACCAATAGTTGAGCCGATGGTATTTCTCAAATCCATGTCTGCGAAGTTGAACCACCAGGTCCTGATTTCCTCTCCAAGAACACCACCTACAGAATCACCATCCACACTGACTCTCAATACTGTCCAAAGGATAGGTTTTAAGATGAATAAGCCTAGAGCTATAGATGCTATTGCTTTGAGGCTAGTCTGGCTGCGCGCATAGTTGAATAGTGAACAGTAGATCCCTGCTGCAATTATTAATATGGCAATCAACACGGATCCAGGAAAGATGACTCTTGCAATAGTTGTCATGTGCGTACCAAAAAAGAACTCAAAAGCGAATTCCGATCCAAAATTCATGAAGCGATTAACTTCACCAATCAGCGCGAAGAGCGCAACTGACAATCCAGTAACTCGACCAAGTATTTTCATGTTCTCCCTAACTGATCAACTAACGCTTTCTGACAGGTTTTTATGGACACCGCTCAGTCAGCTTCACGCTGCCAAGTGTGACCATTGTTGAAGTGGGCACCTTCTTACCTGCAGCGGGTGATTGGTTACACACCTTCCAGCCACTGTCATTTATCTGGAAACGGCTTAGACCAAGCGCATCTGTTTGATCCATAAGGTATGAACCCTTTGATTGCAGAAGATCTTGAGCTAGTTGAAGATTCATTCCAACTACTTTGGGCATTACAAATGTCTCTGGCGCAGTTGTTGCTTTCTTCTGTGTCTTCCAGACTCCACCGCTGCCTTTCTTGGTGCAGGTGAAATTGGTTGCGCCTTGCTTGAATGTTGCACCTACGGGAGAACAAGCATCGCCATCTTTTACCTTTGCCGCATGGGCATGTCCGCCTGGAAGGACTAGAGCTGCAATCAGTAATGATGCTGCCAAATATGACTTCTTCATCTCTCTCCTCGAGTTAGGTGCAGAGGCGCACATAGAGAAGTGTGGCAATAAAGCTCTTATATATGCGGGAGGGAGTGGTCAGAAAATGACCAGAGTGGTCAGCCCGTATTGCGAAGGCCGGTTGCAACACCATTAATCGTTAGCAATAGCGCGCGGACGAGGGTGGAGTCGGCACTTGCATTCGAGGTGCGCACACGATTGAGGAGATTGATCTGCAATGAATGAAGAGGAGCAAGGTAGGCATCGCGGACTTCTAGTGTGCGAGCAAGGACTGGTTGATCACCCAAGAGAGCTTTCTTGTCTGTCAGGGCGAGAACCTCTTTAACGGTGAGCTCAAACTCTTCTTCAATGGTTGCTAAGAAGTGGTGAAGTTCTTTAGGCACCAGCGTCTCTACGTAGCGACGAGCTGTTTTGAGATCTGTCTTTACTAAAGTCATCTCGACGTTACTAATAAATGTAGAGAAGAAGTGCCACTCGGCAAGCATCTTCTTGAGTACTTCGTTCTTGCCTGCTTCACGCGCGGCTTTGAGTCCGCTGCCCACACCAAACCATCCTGGAACGATCTGACGTGATTGTGTCCAACCAAAAACCCATGGAATCGCACGGAGTGAATCAAGACCACCTGATGCATCGGGTCGACGTGAAGGACGTGAACCAAGCAAGAGATTTCCTAATTGTTCAACAGGTGTTGATGCGTAGAAATATGCAGGTAGATCTGGGTGATCGATAAGAGAGCGATAACGTGCAAAGGAGCTATCGCTGACCAAGTTCATACATTCATTCCACTGCTCTAGATCTGCAGGGGCTTGGCGAGGTCCACGATTGAGAACAGTTGCCTCTAACGATGCTGCGAGTGTGAGCTCAACGTTTTCACGGGCAAGAGCTGGTAGCGCGTACTTATCGCTAATGACTTCGCCTTGCTCAGTCATCTTGATTGCTCCGTCGACTGAACCCCAAGGTAGAGCGACGAGCGCCTCATATGTTGGTCCACCACCTCGACCTACAGACCCACCACGACCATGGAATAGGCGAAGCTTCACACCATGTTTGATTGCCACATCGCGAAGACGACGCTGCGCACGGTGAATCTCCCATTGGCTTGTCGCAATTCCTGCATCCTTATTGGAATCTGAATATCCCAACATAACTTCTTGGACATTTCCTCGAAGAGTAACGAGCTTGCGATAAGTCTCATTTGATAAAAGTTTCTCAAGAATGTCACCTGCTGCGCGAAGCTCTGCAACAGTTTCTAGAAGTGGAGCAAAGCCAACTTTTGCAACTCCCTTATCGAGATCAACGAGTCCTGCATACTTTCCAAGAAGCGCTGCCGCAATTAGGTCATCTGCGCCCTTTGTCATAGAGACGATGTAGGTCTCAATTACTTCAGGACCAAAGCGCTCAATAAGCTCTGAGATTGCGATAAATGTATTAAGTGTCTTTGCACCTGCTGCATCAAGTGATGAAGCACTTCTCTTAAGTCCATTTGCTAGCTCTGATGTGAGAATCACAAACTTCTCATCGTGACTCTTCTCGATGTATTCGCCACCGAAGAACTGCTGGAGAGCGGCATGATGAGCATCTGAATGTTCGCGGACATCCAGAGTCGCATGAGTTAATCCGAAAGCAGCAACTGTGCGAATGGTGCGCTCCAGAAGACCTGTCGCAATCAACTCTCCTCGATGAGCAAAGAGCGAATCGCGCATCAGAGTGAGGTCAGCTAGTAGCTCTGCTGTATTTGCATAATCACGTCCAGGAACATGAGGTCCGCCAACTGCATGGCGATTTCGAGTAAAGGCCAATCGATGAACGATCGCGGTCGCCTTAAGTCGATACGGCTCTTGAACATTCAGGCGTAGAAAGCGCTGTTCGAACTCAGGAATGTGCTTAAGATCTTCTTCAACAGAGGCGCTGAGTTCGGGGGTAGCACCGGCAATACGAGTTGATACCGAGAGCATCTGACGGATGCGATCCATCGCTGCAATAGTTGTGCGAATCGCGTGGCCTACCTGCAGAACAACTGCATCTTCGGTGATCTGCGGTGTGATGTTCGGATTACCGTCGCGATCTCCACCGATCCATGTGCCAAAGGTCAGTGGGCGGGCAGTGACGGGCAGATCAATGTTGAGGCGCTTGAGCTCACGGGCAAAGTCATTGAGCACCTCTGGCACGGTCTGCTTTGCAAGATCATCGAGATAGTAGAGAGCGTTCATCGCCTCATCGAGTGGTTCTGGTCGATCAAGGCGAAGTTCATCTGTCTGCCATAAGAGATCTACAGTCTCTGCAAGACGTTCTTCCTGCGTAACGCTCTTTGGTAGATCTAGAAGCGTTGAAATCTCAGAAAGTTTTCCAAGAATAGAGCGACGTGCTGCCTCTGTTGGGTGGGCGGTAAAGACCGGGCGTACTTGAAGTTCGCGTACCCACTTCTCAATATCTTCTTGAGTAAATTCATGACCGGTAGAAGGGTTCTTCTGCGCCTCAATGATTTTATCGATCGCTTGAGATAACCAAGACTTTCCATCGCGACGAGCTTCTGCAAGTACTCGAGAGCGGTGAACTTGTTCAGCAACATTTGCTAAGTGAAAGTAGGTACTAAAAGCGCGCACTAAATCGACAGCTTGGTCATCTGTAATCTGAGACAAAATCGCATCTTCGCCATTGTCTGCAGTTGATGAAGAATTATCGCGAACAGCCTTACGAACTTTCTCAACGAGTTCAAGAAGCTCTGGACCTTCTTGACGTACAAGTGATTGGCCCAATAAATCACCAAGGCGGCGCACATCACTGCGCAAAAGCGCATCATCATTTGCGATGATCGATGTCGATACCTGTGAAGTCACAGATGTATTCTCCCACTGAGGGCAGAACTTATGAGACGTTCTATCTCATTATTCGAAACCACCACTGCGCAGGTACTATTGGAGTATTCAAGCCCCCCTTCTTTTTAGAAGTGGGGCATAGGCGCGTTACTAGGGCTCTTGAGGGGAGGCGAAATGCACGGCTTATTAGCTCAGCTGGCAGATAGCGCTGACCTGCACGATCACCTCGCCTCACACCCGCGCATCATCACTGCGCCTTCATCAAATGCATTTCTTGCAGCTATCAAGGCTCAAAAGCAACCGCTATTAATTGTGACTGCATCAAGTCGCGGTGCAGAAGATTTGGCAGAAGATCTACGCAATCTTCATAGCGATGTTCTCGAATTTCCTGCATGGGAGACCCTGCCGCATGAGCGCTTAAGCCCACGTAGCGACACAGTAGCTGGACGTATCTCCACACTCAGTGCACTTGCTGCCATGAAATCAGATGCCAATCCGATTGTTGTTGCACCGGTACGAGCTGTGATTCATCGATTTATCGCATCTCTTGCCACAGAACCACTTCGAACTTTAGAGCTAGGCCAAGAGTTATCTCTGACAGAACTGATTACCCACTTCACCGCTCTGTCTTACACCCGCACAGATTTAGTGGAAAAGCGCGGAGAGTTTGCGGTACGTGGCGGGATTGTCGATGTATTCCTGCCATTGGCAGATTATCCAGTTCGTATTGATTTCTTCGGTGATGAGATTGAAGAGATTAGATACTTTGATATTGCAGATCAGCGTACGACAAAGCCAGTTGCAGGAAAGATTACGATCATCCCTTGTCGCGAACTCTTAATTACCGATGCAGTCCGCCAACGTGCTGAGAAGATGAAGTCCCGCTTTCCTGGGGCAATCGAGGTTCTAGAGAAGATTGCGCAGGGAATAAGCGTTGATGGAATGGAGTCTTTAATTCCATTCTTAGTAGATGAACATCAAACAATCTTTGATCGTATGAGTCCGCGAGCATCTGTCATCTTTATCGATGAAGAGCGCATCAAATCTCGCACCGCGGATTTAATTGAGACAAATGAAGAGTTCCTCGCTGCTTCATGGTCTAACGCATCAATGGGTGGAGAAGCTCCAATGCCTGTCGATAGCGTGACGTATCTACCGTGGGATCAGATGCTCGAGGAGATTGATCGAATTGGCCTTGAGCGAGTGGCCTTTAATAGCTTCGGAAGCGACCTCGATGAGAGCGCATATTTCACTGACTTTATGCCTGTCGAGCCCATGCGAGGCAATATCGAGCGCCTCTGTCAGCTCTTAAGTGATGGCCTTAATCAACATCAGACGGTGCTCTTTGCAGCAACCGGACATGGAATGGCTGAGCGCTATGCAGGAATTTTCCGCGATGCAGATCTGCCGGTGCAGCTCAGCGCATCGCTTTCGGCGCGCCCTACCCGCGGTGCAATCCATGTATTCCAATCAACTCTGGCACATGGTTTTGTCAGCGAAGACCATGAACTTCTCTTTATCACCGAGCGCGATCTCTCCGGCACCAAGGTCACATCTAAAGATGGGGCGCGACTTCCGACAAAGCGAAAGCAGGCAATTGATCCACTTGAACTCAAGAGTGGTGACTATGTTGTCCACGAACATCACGGTATTGGTCGCTATGTTGAACTTGTTCAGAGAACAGTCGGTGGAGTTACACGCGAATATCTAGTAATTGAATACGCACCAGCAAAACGTGGCCAACCAGGCGATCGCATATTTGTTCCAACAGATACTCTCGAACAAGTCAGTAAGTATGTGGGTGGTGAAGCACCAGCTGTGCACCGCATTGGTAGCGGTGAGTGGCAGAAAGCAAAGGGTCGTGCGCGAAAGGCTGTGCGACAGATTGCAGGCGAACTCATTCGTCTCTATGCAGCGCGCACAAGCGCTCCAGGTTTTGCATTCTCACCCGATACTCCGTGGCAGCGCGAGCTAGAAGATGCTTTCTCCTACATCGAAACGCCTGATCAGCTTTCAACAATTGAAGATGTAAAGCGAGACATGGAACGTCCCTATCCGATGGATCGCATCATCTGTGGTGATGTGGGCTATGGAAAGACAGAGATTGCGATCCGCGCAGCATTTAAGGCAGTACAAGATGGCAAGCAGGTCGCCGTTCTTGTTCCCACAACTTTGTTGGTCCAACAACATTCAAAGACATTTACAGAGCGCTACTCAGGATTTCCAATCAAGGTAGCCGGAATCTCTCGTTTTAATACAGCTAAAGAGAGTAAAGATATTTTGAAGGAGCTTGAGAAGGGCGCAGTCGATGTAATTGTCGGCACCCACCGATTGCTCTCAGAGGATGTGCAATTTAAGGATCTTGGCCTTGTTATTGTCGATGAGGAGCAGCGCTTTGGCGTAGAGCAGAAGGAATCTCTCAAGAAGATGCGCACCACCGTCGATGTCTTGGCGATGTCTGCAACCCCGATTCCACGCACCCTTGAGATGGCTGTGACTGGTATTCGTGAAATGTCGACCATTACGACCCCACCTGAGGAGCGACATCCGATTCTGACCTATGTGGGCCCAGCTGATGAGGCACAGATTAAAGCTGCCATTCATCGTGAACTCCTGCGAGATGGTCAGATTTTCTATCTGCATAACCGGGTTGAATCAATCGATCGCACTGCATCGCATATTCAAGAGTTGGTACCTGAGGCACGTGTGCGCGTTGCTCATGGACAGATGAGCGAGAACCAATTAGAAGATGTGATTTTGGGTTTCTGGAACCGAGATTTCGATGTTCTGGTCTGCACCACAATAGTTGAGAGTGGTCTCGATATCCCTAATGCAAATACCCTCATTGTTGAACACGCAGAAAATTTTGGACTTTCACAATTGCACCAGCTGCGTGGACGAGTTGGTCGCGGACGTGAACGCGGGTATGCATACTTTCTGTATCCACCCGATAAACCTTTGACAGAAGTTGCACTCGATCGCCTCAAGACAATTGCAACCAACACTGATCTTGGTTCAGGTATGCGCGTTGCCCTTAAGGATCTTGAAATTCGCGGAGCAGGAAATCTCTTAGGCGGCGAACAGTCTGGCCACATTGCAGATGTCGGATTCGACTTATACATGCGCATGGTTGGTGAGGCTGTCACTGATTACAAATCAGGAATCATTGAAGGTGAAGAGATCAGCCATGAGTGCAAAATCGAACTTCCCATCAATGCGCATCTATCGGAAGAGTATGTTCCTGGAGAGCGCCTGCGCCTAGATCTCTATCGACGACTGGCAGATGTAAAGGTTGATAGCGATGTGCAATCTATTCGCGAAGAACTCATCGACCGTTTTGGTGAGCTACCTGAAGAGGCGATTGCACTTCTAGATGTTGCCCTCCTTCGTGCCTTTGCGAAATCTCACGGAATCCGTGAACTCGTCCTGGCTGGCAAGTATGTACGCATGTCGCCACTGACCCTTCCTGAGTCCAAACAGCTCAAACTGAACCGTCTTTTCCCATCCTCGCTCTACAAATCCCAGAGCTCTACTGTGATGGTCGCCATTCCCCGCGCTGGGGCATGGACTCCACCTGCACTCGGGGCAGAGAAATTAGGAGATACTTCTCTCCTAGCGTTTGCTCGTCAGGCGCTGACAGAGTTAACAAGCGCATAGCGCCACAGAAGATAACGGAGCTCGTTCGTGAAGAAGATCCTTAGCCTTATTGCAATTGCCTCAGTATTTTCACTGACAGCGTGTGCAGCAAATGATGCAGCCACGCTCGGTGAAATCACCATTACTGAGACAGATCTTCAGGCAACACTTGATGAGATCATCACTGAGCGCGCAACTATCGACACAACGTCAATGCAGCTTGCAGAGGGTAGCCAGCTCACACGTGGACAGCTTCGTATGAAGATTATCGAGGTGATTTTCGATGAGATTGCAAAAGATCGTAAACTCGAAATCACAGCTACTGATTTAGCAGAGACTCGTAAAGAGATGGTGGACTCCAGTGGTGGAGAAGAAGCGCTTCAAACAAACCTTATTCAAGCTCAGATTGCACCACGTGACTTTGATGCCTATGTTCGTGCAATCGTGATTTCAGGCAAGTTATCAGATGAACTCGCAGTCACAGGCGCCACAGAGGATGAAGTCGCTTCAGCGATTGCAGCTCTTGTAACAGCTAAAGCTGAAGAATTAAATATCAAGCTCAATCCCAAGTACGGTGTATGGAATAACGATCTGGGAGATATTGAACCGATTGATTCTGCAGGCGATGCAGTCGCCCCAACTCAATAATTATTCTTCAATTGGGAACGGATAAAGTCTATGTCTGAACAGAAGTTTGGTTCAGAACTCCTTCGTTTAGTTGAGGTCATGGATCGACTTCGCTCTCCCGGTGGATGTGCGTGGGACGCAGAGCAGACTCACGAATCACTCATTAAGTATCTTCTTGAAGAGTCTTATGAGTTTATCGATGCCATAGAAAGCGATGATCGTGTAGGCATGCGAGAAGAGCTTGGCGATGTCTTGCTTCAGGTCTACTTTCATTCACGTATAGCTCAAGACCATCCAACTGATCCATTTTCTATCGATGATGTTGCAGGAGCAATCGCGGATAAGTTGATTAGCCGTCACCCCCATGTATTTGAGGGCCTTGAAGTCAGCGGCACAGAAGAGATCATTGAAAATTGGGAGGCAATTAAGGCTAAGGAGAAAGGGCGGACCTCTGCAATCGATGGTGTCGCCATGTCTCAGCCTGCTCTGCCATTAATGGCGAAGCTGATTTACCGGGCAGATAAATACGGAACGCCACTTGCGATTCCAGCTTTTGAATCTAATGAGATTGCCAGCGAGGAATCAGTCGGTAAGGCCTTAGCCTCAGTAATTGCCTGGGCATATGCCAACGATATTGACCCAGAATCTGCGCTACGGGCCCAGGCACGAGCCGCTATTGCAGAGCTGGGACGCTCCAGCAACTGAGTTTTTGCACGGTAAGATTGCCTCAGGTCGTTCAACGATGAGCGCTTACTACATCTCAATTTCAATAGCTCAGGCACTTTAAGCTTTAAGGAGACCCCAGTGGCAATTATCGACGCAATCTATGCACGTGAAATTCTCGACTCTCGCGGAAACCCAACTGTTGAGGTAGAGGTCCAGCTTGAAGATGGAACACAGGCACGCGCTGCAGTTCCAAGTGGTGCATCAACTGGTGCATTTGAAGCAGCTGAGCTTCGCGATGGAGATAAGAAGCGCTACCTCGGCAAGGGCGTTCTTGACGCTGTGAAGTTTGTAAATGATGAGATTGCTCCAGAGATCGAAGGCTACGACTCACAAGATCAGCGCCTTATTGACTCAGAGATGATCGCACTCGATGGCACACCAAATAAGTCACGCCTAGGTGCAAATGCAATTCTCGGTGTCTCACTTGCTGTAGCTAAGGCATCTGCTGAGTCATCTGATCTTTCATTGTTCCGCTATGTAGGCGGACCAAACGCTCATGTTCTTCCAGTTCCAATGATGAACATCCTTAACGGTGGAGCACACGCTGATACAAACGTTGATGTTCAAGAGTTCATGATCGCGCCAATCGGCGCCGAGTCATTCCGCGAATCACTTCGTTGGGGCGCAGAGATTTATCATGCTCTCAAGGCAGTATTGAAAAAGCGTGGACTTGCAACATCTGTCGGCGATGAAGGTGGATTTGCCCCAAACCTAGATTCAAACCGTGCAGCACTTGATTTGATTATCGAGGCAATTACAGCGGCAGGCTTTAAGCCAGGGACAGATATTGCACTTGCGATGGATGTTGCAGCAACTGAGTTCCACGACAATGGCAAGTACAAGTTCGAGGGCAAGTTGCTTACATCTGATGAAATGATTGCTTACTACGCAGAGCTCGTTGGCGCGTATCCAATCGTTTCAATCGAAGATCCGCTCAATGAAGAAGATTGGGCTGGCTGGAAGTCAATGACAGCCTCACTTGGATCAAAGATTCAGATTGTGGGAGATGACCTCTTTGTAACAAATCCAACTCGCCTTGCAAAGGGAATCGAGTCAGATACAGCTAACGCTCTCTTGGTAAAGGTAAACCAGATTGGTACTTTGACAGAGACTCTTGATGCTGTAGATCTTGCACACCGCGCTAATTACCGCAGCATGATGTCTCACCGATCAGGCGAGACAGAAGACACCACAATTGCAGATTTAGCAGTGGCAACTAACTGTGGTCAGATCAAGACGGGTGCTCCTTCACGCACAGAGCGCGTAGCTAAGTACAATCAACTTCTTCGCATTGAAGAGGAGCTATCTGATGGCGCTGTGTATGCAGGCCGTCAGGCTTTTCCTCGCTTCAAGGCATAAGAGCTAAGTAGTCACAGCAATGGTCCGCCGATCTTCTGGAAGCGCACGAAGGAAGGGTTACCAATCTCGTAACCTGAACTTCAACCGCAACCAGGGATCTGGGCGGACTTTTGCAGTTGCAGCGATCTTCTTTGCACTCGCACTCTTTCTTGCACCACCCATTAAGAATTACTTCACTCAACGCGCACAGATCAGTGCTTTAGAGGCACAGTTATCAAGTGATTACAAAGCACTTGAGCAAGCTCGCAAAGAGCTCACTCTCTGGCAAGATCCTGCTTACATTAAATCTCAAGCACGCGAACGTCTGCACTTTGTGATGCCTGGAGAGCGTCAATACATCGTAACCGGTGAAGGCATTGAGAGCGAAGTTCCTAATGATTCCGTTGCAGCAGTTGAAGGTCTTCCAGAAGGTCAGCCTTGGTATACGCGAATGATCGCCTCCATTACAGAAGCTGGAAATCAATGAGCCGCATACCAACCCCTGAAGATCTAGCTGTCATTGAACGTCAACTAGGGCGCACTCCACGCGATGTTCATGCAATCTCATACCGCTGTCCTTGTGGCAACCCTGCTGTTGTTGAGACCCCACCTCGCTTAAGCAACGGTGAACCATTCCCAACTTTCTACTATGCAACATGTCCACGTCTTACAGCCGCAATTTCAACGTTGGAGACCACTGGCTTGATGGGCGAGATGAATGAGCGCCTTGCAGCAGATCCAGTACTTGCCGGTGAATACGCTGCAGCCCACGATGATTACATCGCATCACGCACGGCGTTAGGTATTGATGTTCCAGAGGTAGAGAACATCTCTGCAGGAGGAATGCCTGATCGCGTTAAATGCTTGCACTCACTCGTTGCACATTCATTGTCAGCAGGCCCAGGAGTTAATCCTTTGGGCGATGAGGCCCTTGCCAAGTTGCCTGAGTGGTGGAAGTCAATGCCATGCGAGTAGCCGCGATTGATTGTGGCACCAACTCAATCCGACTTCTTATCGCAGATATCGAAGGAACTAATTTCCGTGAGATCACTCGCACTATGGAGGTAGTCCGCCTTGGTCAAGGCGTGGATAAGACAGGTGCTTTTCATCCTGATGCGATTGTTCGCACATTGGCAGCAGTCGACACAATCGCGGCAGAGATTGCACGTCGTGGAGTCGAGAAGGTCCGCTTCTGTGCGACAAGTGCTACTCGCGATGCAACAAATCGCGCTCTCTTTATCGATGGCGTGAAAGAGCGCCTTGGAATCGAACCTGAAGTTATTGCAGGAGAGGTAGAAGCAGCCCTTTCATTTATAGGAGCTACTAAAGATTTCGATAAGTCCGAAGGCCCGTTTCTTGTCATTGATATCGGAGGCGGCTCCACGGAGTTCGTCTTTGGCACAGACTCTGTTGA
>JACCDN010654695.1_pt1 | contig 13959 bp, 14 predicted proteins | sample 7441691 | NCBI WGS metagenome assembly JACCDN01 (sample SAMN15323439, study PRJNA562643) | freshwater metagenome | isolation source: river surface water | place: USA:Blue River Watershed | collected 2017-08-16
CCAGAAACATCAACAGATGCGACAGTTGTAGCGACACCAACAGAGGGACCAAAAGTTCCAGAACTTGATCCACGCATTTTTTTAGTAAAGACTGAGCCAACGCTTTATTTTCTTTTAGAAGTTAGTTTAGGGAAGGATACAACGCTGAGTGATTTAGGAGTTCAAGATCTTTCAACCATTACGAAGGCCGTTTTAGATGCTTGGAAGAAGTTATTTCAAAAAGAACTTCCTGAAATTAAAAATTTAGAAGTTTATGATGAGCTAGATTTTAAAAATGCCGATCAACATCCGCAAAATATCATGCTTAATTTTAAAGCTACTATAGCTAAAAATATCAAGGCAGGTATCGGGCAAAATGTCGATTTAACGGCTTCAGCTGAATATGTTTTGATGAAATTACGGGATCGCGCGGTTCTTGTTTCTTTTGATTTTCCAAAACAACAAAGAAGTTTTGAAAGAGGTAATCCTAAAGAATTGAGCTCGAAGATAGCAAGCCTTATTTACAATTTAGTGAATGCCGAATCTCAAAAAATTACGGAGTCAGCTCGAATTCATTTAAATAAAAATCTTAATCAAGTTGAATTAGAAGTAGAGGTTACAGGAGCAAAATCGCTTATTGAAATAAATAAAGTGAATGCAAGTCTAAATGATTTTGCAAAAAAAAGAGCAGATGGCTGCTTAGTTAAAAGCTCAGTGCAATCCTTTGATTTGCAAGCAGCAAAATTATTAATTCTAGGTCAGTGCCCTGAAGCGGAATTGATTGAGTCCTTAAGGAAATTAGGAAAAATCGAAATTTCTATCGGCCAAACAAGGGGATTCTTTTTCGAAGCGGGTAAAAAATCTATTTTACTTGCCGATTAATTAGTTCTTTTTACGAAAGACTGTTCCGAAAATATAATCATAAACTGGAAATGAAATATTAAAATTGTGGGTCGTCATGAGCTTAGTTTCATGATGGTCCAAGTGCATTTGCCCCCATGACTTTATGAAGGGAATTTTTTTGATAAGTGAGTCTTCATTTGCATGATAAGAAAAATGTAAAATTTCGTATGCAAGGTAATAAAGATAGGCAAAAAAGATAAAAAATAGCCCATGGTCTCTGCCACCAACAAGATAAATCACGTATGCGGTTGCGAAAATAATTAAAGTGATAAAAGTTAAGTACTGCAATGGAAGAAATACCGCGAAGTAATCTCTCGGATCTTTATGATAGGCATAATTCTCGTTATAAAAGCTATGATGAACAGTCACATGTTCAAAGAGAAAGTCAAATCCCTTCATGGGTTTATGCATTGGGAAGCGGTGAATGACGTATTCGATTAAATTTGCGAATAAAAAGTAAAAGGGAAACAGAATAAGGTAACTTATATTCCAATTGGAAATTAAAAGACTCGATAAAACGGATGCCAAAATTGCTATTGAGAAGACGACGACTAGGTAAAGTTTGCCATTTTTAAAATTTAAAAATTTAAGGCCCGCATCTTTATTGATGTAAGTCGTTCTAAAATAATCACGATATTCATCAGTTCCAAATTTAGGACTATTATTTTGCATACATATTCTCCAATTATTTAAATTAAATTTTATCTTGGAATGAATTATATTCAATAGAATAAAACTCTATTAAAATATTCGGTCTAATTCACACTAATATTGGTCAGTTTTTCCGGATTATTATAGTTTGAAAAAAATCAAAAACTTAGGATAATTATAAATAAGAGTCGATTAACTTGAAGAGGTTTTTAATGAAGGAGTTTTTTGCAATTATACCAATAATGTTTTTATTGGTGCTACAAGCTTGCTCATCTCCTGTTATAAACCGTGACGGCCAGGGGAAGCGGCCACGTTTTGAAGAAAGAAAAATTTTTTCAGGTGTTAAAAAGAAAATCGCGCTACTTCCATTTTTTAATGAGTCTCCTTTTGAAAGTGAAGATCTTGAAGTTAATGCTACTGAAGAGTTAAAAGTTGAACTCGCACGTACCGGAGAATTTATTGTTGAGCCAAGCTCAAAAAAACTATTTGGAACTTCAAAAGAGATTTATGTTGGAGGGGGATTAAAATTTACTCAACTTGCAAGGCAAGCAAAAATTGCTGGTATGAATTTTATCGTTTTTGGCCGCGTAATCGATGCACGTGTTCGCGAAAAGAGCGACGAAATTGGATTAGTTCGCCAGACAAAATCTTATACTGAATCAAAAGTAGAAGTGCGTGTTTTTGATGTGAATGCGGGGAAAGAAATTTTTACAGAAACACTTCTTGGTTATGCCGATGATTCAACTTTTAGGTTTTTTGCAAATGATCGAGAGGAATATCTTCAGTATCGCCGTGAACTCTTAAGATATGCCGTAAGAGTTGCCGTGAGAAAGGCAGTTCCTAAGCTTGCGGATCTTTCTTCAAAGCTTGATTGGGTAGGTCGAGTTGCAAAAATCATTGGTAATCGCATATATCTAAATGCAGGAAGAGAAAGTGGAATCAATATTGGTGATATCTTAAAAATCGTAACTGAAGGACAAGAAATCTTTGATCCAGAAACAGGGGCCCTTATTGGCATGTCAAAAGGGGATGTTAAAGGGACCATTGAGATTATTGATTATTTTGGAGCTGATGGTACGATTGCCATTTTACATTCGGGGGGGCAGGTACTTGAAGGAGACTTTGTTCAGTTATACTAAATGAATTGGTATAAAATTTTTAAATACATTGCGTTTAAAATTGATCCTGAGTCGGTTCATCATTTTACAATTAAGCTCATGTCTTATACTGCTCCTTTTCTTCCACGAAAAAAAATACCCCCACAATTTAGCTTTAAAAGAAATCGTTTGCGTTTTCCAAGTCCGTTTGGTCTTGCCGCAGGCCTTGATAAAAATGGCGAGGCAATTAGCTTTCTGACTAAGCTTCCATTTGGTTCTGTAGAAATTGGAACTGTTACTCCGAAGGCACAAATTGGAAATGAAAGGCCTAGGCTGTTTCGTTATTTGGAAATTGAATCTCTTCGAAATCGAATGGGATTTAATAATGCAGGGAAAGTCGCCATGCTAAAAAATATTCAGCATTCTAAAAAACACGGCCGACTTTTAGGGGTTAACGTAGGAAAAAATAAAACGACAGCGAATGAAGATTCTAAATTTGAGTATCTTGAGCTTTTAAAGTTTTTTGACCATGAATTAACTGTAGACTATTTAGTTATTAACGTGTCTTCTCCTAATACACCGGGACTCAGAAATTTATTACAAGATTCAGGTTTGCGTGGAATATTTGAAGCCCTAAGCTCAGAAAAATTTCAAAAGCCCATATATCTTAAGATTTCTCCCGATATGAGCTTTGACGATATCGATCGTGTGTTAGAAGTTATGGAAGAATTTCATGTGAGCGGCCTTGTTGCTACAAATACAACTATAAATGCTAAATATGGTGAAGGTGGAATGTCGGGGAAAATTCTTTTTGAAAAGGCCCGAGCCGTTCGATCATATTTGCTACAAAAATTAAAAAACCATCCAAAAATTCATTTAATTGGTGTTGGTGGTTTTTCAACATTTGAGGAAATAAAAGAATATTGGATTGAAGGCGGAGATGCAGTTCAGCTTTATTCAAGTTTTATTTTTCAAGGTCCCAAAATGTTATACAAGTTTGAAAAAAAATTAAGAAAAGATATGCGTGGATTTAAAGTCCACACATTTGATGATTATCTTCACAAGATCAGAAAACAGAATCAGTAAAAATAAAGAGCAATTCGATAAGTGATAAATGATGCTAGGTAAGCAAGTCCAAGCGTGTAAGCTACCATCACCGTTGTCCATTTAACAGAACCAGATTCACGTTTAAAGATAGCAATTGTTGAAATACATTGCGGAGAAAAAGCAAACCACATCATAAGCGATAAAAGACTTGGAATACCAAAATTGGCGATGACTTTTTCGGTAAAGCTATGCTGGAATTCAGCACTTTCTTGGTCGCCATCAATTGAAAGAACTGTTGAAAGGGTTGAGACAACAACTTCTCGGGCACCTAGACTGGGAATAAGTGCAGTGGTTAATCGCCAATCAAATCCAATCGGAGCAAAAATCGGAGTAAATGTTCTTCCAATCATAGCTGCAAAACTGTGGTTGATTCCTGCATCAGGATCATTAGATTTTGGATAAGTAACAAGGGCCCAAATGATCATGGAAAGAACTAAAATAATTGATCCTGCTTTTTTAGTGAAAACTTTTACTCTTTGAATAATGCTTAGAATAATGTTTCTAAAACTTGGCATTCTGTAACCTGGAATTTCTAAAAGTAAATGACTTGCACTCCCTGTGACCACTGTCTTTTTTAGAATCCATGCCATGACCAATGAGGAAACAACCCCTAGGGCATAAAGTGCAAACATGGCTAAACCTTGTAAGCTAAAAAATCCTAGAACCGTATTACTTGGAACAATGGCAGCAATTAATAATGTATAAACAGGAATGCGCGCAGAGCACGTCGTTAATGGGGCAACAAGCATGGTAACTAAACGATCTTTTTCATTATCAATCGTCCTTGCAGCCATAATTCCAGGAACGGCACAAGCGTGGCTAGATAAAAGAGGAACAACAGCTTTTCCGGGAAGACCAAGACGTCGCATGATTGAATCCATCATAAGTGCCGCTCGTCCAAGATACCCAATATCTTCTAAAAATAAAACGAAGACAAAAAGGAGAATAATTTGTGGAAGAAAAACAAAAACGTTGCCAGCGCCAGTGATAATTCCATCGACGACAAAGCTTTGAAAATCTCCTGCCGGAATTATTGAGGTTGCAAATTCTCCAATTTTTCCAATGCCGGCTTCAATTAAGTCTGACATGGGAGCGGCCCAAGTAAAAATTGCCTGGAACATACATAAAAGAATGATGGCCAAGGATAGAGGCCCAAAAACTGGGTGTAAAACAATGCGATCAACTCTAGCGGTTAAGCTATCTGGTTTAATTTTTTGTTCAACACAAACTTTAAGCATTTGATCGATTTTTGCAAATGTACCTTGGATTGATTCTATTTTTCTAAATTCTTGAGGAGAGAGATCTTTGTTTGGGGTAAATTCTTTTGGAAGAGTTTGAATTTTTTCTAAAAGAGTAGTCAATCCAACTTCTGTTTTAGCAGAAGTTGGAACAACGGGAACTCCTAACATTTCTTCAAGACGAACAAGGTTTAAAACTTGTCCGCGAGAAGTTGCTACATCGTAAAGATTAAGGGCAACAATCATTGGAATATTTAATTTCTTTAATTCAAAAACTAAATAAAGGCTTCTTTCTAAATTTGTAGAATCAACAACCGCAATAATTCCATTTAGTGCTCTCGTACTAGCGTCTTTTCCGAGGAGAACATTTTTGGCCACTCGTTCATCTAGCGTCCTTGTATCAAGTGAATACGTTCCTGGAAGATCAATGAGCTCGCAAATATCAACACCGTTTAAATCGGCCACTCCAATTTTTTTCTCAACCGTGATTCCGGGATAATTTCCAACACGTTGGTGAGAGCCGGTAAAGATATTAAAGAGTGAAGTCTTTCCACAGTTTGGTGTTCCTGTAAGCGCGATAAGGGGCAGAGATATTGAGTTCATAAATTAATTTTCCATTAATATGATAGTTGAGGCCTCAGAATGAGTAAGGGCAATATTCGCCCCTCGAATCGAAACCAATAATGCATCACCAGTCATTGGTGTTTTTTTTATTACCACTACTTCTTCTTTGGGAAGAAAGCCCAAATGAGCAAGTCTTAAAGTGAGATCGATGTTTCCTGTGGCCTCAATTTTTTCTATAATCCCAATCGTTTTTGGATTTAAGTCATTTAAGTTTTTCATATAAGCACCTATATATGGACTATCCATTAAAAAGTTCTATATGTCAAACTTTAGTTATGTTTTTGGACAATTGAAGATATCACTTTTAATAGTTCAATTAGGAACTGCCACAGATTTGTTTGATAAGTATAAGATAATAAATCAATACATGCAGGTACATGTACAAGTGTAAAACGTAGTCATCATAAAACCACAAGGGCCAGCTGAATACAAGCAAGCTGCAGTGTCTCCTAACGTAGAACAACTGGTGTTAACTGGCGATGAAGTAGGAAAGGCCATATCGCTATAACAAGATGATCCACAGGTGCTTGTGACTTGCCAGGTTAAGGCATCAGCAACCTCAGTTTCAAGATTTATGGTAACTATAGCTAATATAACTATAAAAATTCTCATATATATTTTCATTAATTTTAGCCTCTTGATATACTAATTATATCATAAATATCACAAAGTCCAAGCGCGTCAACTTAATAGGGTTCAGGTGATTAACTATTTGTAACTAGGTCGAATTTCGTATTCTATAGGGTCCTGGGCACCTGCTTTTTCAAAGCCGCGCAGACGAAGCGCACATGAATCGCAGACGCCGCAGGCACGATCATTTCTCTCATAGCAAGACCACGAAAATTCTAGTGGGGCGCGAAGCTCTAAGGCCTTTTTAACGATCTCATTTTTTTTAAGGTAAATGACCGGTGTCACAACACTGATATCGCCGTTTTTAGTACCTTGCTTAATGAGTGCATTCATCGCCTCATAGTAACTTGGGCGACAATCTGGATAGCCTGATGAATCTTCAAAAACAGCTCCGATGTAAATTTTCTTAGCACCCACAACTTCTGCCCAAGAAACTGCCATTGAGATGATATGAGTATTTCTAAAAGGAACATAAGAATCTGGGATTTCGGCACCAGGTCCCTGTTGATCTCCCTTATATTTTTTTACATCAATTTTATCATCAGTGAGTGATGATCCACCAATTTGTTTTAGGAAGCTAATATCGATAATTTTTTGTAGGTTTGTTGGCACATGATAAAATTCAGCAATCTTTTTAAAGCTTTCTAATTCCCTTTTTTCCGTTTTCTGTCCATAGTTCAAATGTAGGAAGGCCAAGTTTTCATGCGATAGATTCGCGATGGCCGCCGTTACGAGTGAATCCATTCCACCACTGACTAAACAGACTGCTAGTTCTTTTGATTTTGACATTTCTGGCCCCTAAGTCTTTTAAGCTTTATCGCAAAACTCGCGGATTTCAGCTAATGCCTTTTCTGTCTTTTTCATGGCATTGGCTTTTTTCACAGTTAGCTCGCCTTCGGATTCACGAACCATTAAATAGAATTTAATTTTTGGTTCAGTTCCTGATGGGCGTGCGTAAAGCTGATTTCCACTCTTGAAGAAAAAACCTAATACGTTGCTCTTAGGAAGATCGTCAATCTTTGTTTCGTAATCCTTTACTTTTTCCACGGTCTCTAGCGTAAGTGGAGATTTCTTGAGATCGCGAAGACTTTGCATGATGCGAGCAATTTTCTCTTGCCCTTCAATTCCCAAATAATCTATTGAGAGAACCGTTTCGTGTGAGAAGCCAAATTCCTTATAGATTTCATCGAGGGCTTCAGTGAGATTGAGTCCCTTTCTTTTGTAGAATAAAGCAACTTCGGCCATTAAAGTCACCGAGCTTACGCCATCTTTGTCGCGAGCATTCGTGTGATTTAAGTAACCAAAAGATTCCTCAGTGGCAAAAACGAAATTTTTATTAGGCCCAAGTTTTTCAAGCTCATTAATTTTTCCACAAATCCATTTAAAGCCAGTTAGCGTATTGAATGTTTCAACATCAAATTGTTTAGCAATATGATCTTGTAGAGAAGAAGTGACGATTGATTTTACGAAATAACTATTTTTTTTGAGAGATCCAAGACGTTTTTTCTCAGAGAGAATATAATGCAGTTTTAAAATACCAATTTGATTTCCGTTTAAATATACAACTTCATCGTTCTCATCAATGAAGGCAACACCTAGTCGATCAGTATCAGGGTCAGAACCCATGGCGATATCGGCTCCAATTTCTTTCATTAAATCCACTGCCATCTTAAGAGCGCTTGGGTTTTCGGGGTTTGGACTTTTTACTGTTGGGAAATTTCCATCAGGTTTTGCTTGTTCTTCAACAACAAATACATTGGTGAAACCAATGTTCCTTAGTGCCGTTGTACAAGGCAAAAGTCCCGCACCATGAATGGGTGTATAGACAATTTTTAAATCAGATCCTTTCTTTTGGCACAGCTCAGGATTGATGGTAGATTTTTTGATGGCAGAAAAATATTTCTCTTCCATCTCAGCGCCCATCCAATGAATTTTTCCTTTGCTTACTCCGATGTCAAAATCGATAAATTTGATTTTATTAAAATCGTCGATCTTATTGTAGTAATCAATAATATTTTTATCGTGTGGGGGAATAACTTGTGCTCCATCATTCCAAAATACTTTGTACCCGTTGTATTCTGGTGGATTATGAGAAGCTGTTACCATTATTCCCGCGTGGGCATTAACTTCGCGAACAGCAAAAGATAACATGGCAACAGGATTCAATTTTTTATAGATATAAGTTGTGATCTTGTTGGCGGCAAAAACACCGGCCGCTTCTTTAGCGAACTCAAAAGAAAAATTTCTTGAATCATAAGATATACAAACTTTAGGTTCTGTATTTGGAGGGAGAAAAGCTAAGACTTCTAATGCCAGAGCTTGTGAGGCTTTTCTAATATTGTATTTGTTCATGCGATTAAGGCCCGCGCCCATAATGCTGCGAAGACCACCGGTTCCAAATTCAATATCGCGATAAAATCTTTCTTCGATTTCTTTGATGTTATTTTGATCGATAAGTTTTTGGATCTCTTTGCGAGATTCTTCATCGAAATAGAGGTTTTTGGTCCATTGGATGGCTTTTTCCATTGAGTTCATAGATTTTCCTTATTTTTAAGCCTTGTCATTTTAATGAAATGGCTTCGGAGTGTCTATGTTTTGGGATGAATTTTGGGGTTTTAGAAGGGGGATTAATTTGATATAATACAAAAAAGTTAATTATGTGGAGATTCCTATGGCAAACAAAAAAATGAAGCATAAGCTCAATATTCCAGGCGCTTGGTTTACGACCGATCCTGATGACGATAATGGTGAGGGGTGTATTGCCTGCAATGTTTGTTATACAGGTGCACCAGAATTTTTTAAAGAAGACGAAGATGGGAATGCTTATGTTTATAAGCAACCAACAACTCCAGACGAAGTAGAATTATGCCAAGAGCAATTAGATGCATGTCCGGTAGCTTCAATCGGTAAAGATGGTTAATTAAGAAGCAGGTTAATTTCAATAGAATTTCATTCTAAGTTCATTTAAAATTTAAGGGATACATATGTATCCCTTTTTTATTCACAGGAATTGAAATGAACCCGACCCTTTTAGAGATAATTGCGACCGCGCTTTTTGTATTGGCAATCCTTCACACTTTTCTGGTGAAATTTTTTGAAAAAAAAGCACATCACTATAAACCCGGAAGCATGGGTTACAACTCATTTCATTTTTTAGCTGAAATAGAAGTGGTATTTGGTTTATGGAGTGGGATCTTTCTTCTTTGTTACACTGTCTTTGATTCATTTAAAAAATACGATGCTAGTGGCACCCTTATTGGTGGAGCTGTTCATTATATTGAAAATTTAAGTTTTGCTGAGCCGATTTTTGTTGCTGTTGTTATGGCCATGGCGGGAACACGGCCAGTGATATTATTTGTTCGAAAATTAGTTTTTGATATCGCCGGAATCTTGCCTTTGCCAGATAAAATGGGATTTTATTTGACTGCTTTAGTAATTGGGCCTTTGATGGGATCTTTTATTACAGAGCCAGCAGCGATGACGGTGATCGCTTTAGTTTTAAGTGATGTCATATATCGCGCAGGAATTAGTGAACGATTTAAATATGCAACTATTGCATTATTATTTGTGAATATTTCAATTGGGGGAACACTGACGCATTTTGCAGCTCCACCGGTCGTTATGGTGGCAGGAAAGTGGGGATGGAATACGACATATATGCTTACTCACTTTGGGTTTAAAAGTTTTTTAAGTATTCTTTTTTCAACTCTTATTGTTATTTTTATGTTTAAAAAAGAGTTGCAAGGAAGTCTTGATCGTTTAGAAGAAAAAACGGATGAATTATTAAAACCAGAATGGTGGAAAGTTTGGGTGCATATCGCATTTTTAGCGTTAACTGTTTACGTTTCTCATTATCCAGCGATGGTGATGGGGATTTTCATTTTCTTTTTAGGATTTACGAAAATTACCGAGTCCTATCAAAGTCCAGTTAAGATCCGCGAATCACTTCTGGTGGGATTTTTCTTAGCGGGATTAATTGTTTTAGGAAATCTTCAAGCATGGTGGCTTCGTCCATTATTAACTCGCTTAGGTGATGTGGAATTATTTTTTGGTGCGACTTTTTTAACGGCCATTACTGACAATGCGGCCCTAACGTATTTAGGATCATTAGTAGATTTAAGTGAAACCGCAAAATATTCACTGGTCGCCGGAGCTGTTACCGGCGGGGGATTAACTATTATCGCCAATGCTCCAAACCCTATTGGTTATGGAATTTTACGAGAGCATTTCGAAAAAGGAATAAGCCCCATTCAATTATTTAAATGGGCGCTTATGCCTACGGTGATTACGATTCTTTGTTTTGAGTTGATTAAAAATCTTTAAGAGTTTTTATTTTACAAAATTTAGTTGTTTAAAAAAGATCTCTCCAGGATCTAAGAGCTCAGTGAGTTCAGGGTCTTTTTCAAATTTTTCTTGGGTAAAAAGCTTGTGATGGCGGATCTCTGCCCCAAAACTATTATAGATATTTCGAATTGATTTAGTGCTTTGGTGCTTGATTCCATTAGTAAAAATATAATTCATAACATGCTTTAAATCTCTTGCCGTCTTAATAAAACGTTGATGATAGCGATGACGATAAACTCGGCCGCTCGTAGCATGATACTTATTTATTCCTTTAGAAAAAGTCACACCAAAGACCATCATGCCAAGAGCTAAGGTTTTTTCATTTGATGATTCGACCAATAAATGTACGTGGTTGTATTCTAGGGTAAAGTGAACAATTCTTAGACCTCTGCCCCGCGCCCTTAAAATAGCGCGTTTTAGAACTTTTAAAATGCTCTTGTTTTTTATTCTTCCTTTTATTGCTTCTATTTTAATAGTTAGATGCATGGATTTGGGTTTAGAAAACACTTCGCGCTTTCGATGTCTGATTGAAGGATCAAGTGTAGATTTATTCGTTTTTCGTTTTTTGAAAAGGGGTAGTTGCTTTGGCATTTAGGACCTCCGCCCCATAACTGCAAAGGGCAGAGGTCCAAACCAATTTCTAAATGATGATTTTTAAGAAGATAAAAGCCGTAGCAGTTAAAAAATGACGGGGGCAGAGATCAAATTTTTTTCAGAGTAATTTTGAGGGATTGCTTTGAGATTGATAGACGTGATTTGAAAAGCGAAGAGATTTGAAATATTAGTTGATTAAAAAATATTTGGTTTGTAGATGACACATTTATTTGCTTATAGTAACTTTTTTTTGTATGGGAAAAATTAATTCTATTGAGCAACGATCAAAATCAGGTGAAATTATCATCCTAAGAAGTGCTAGATCATTCGATGCCGAAAAAATGAATTTATTGGCAATGGAAGTCTTTAGATCTAGCAATTACCTTATATCAACACCGGAAGAGTTTTCTCAAAAAATTACAATAGAGGCGCAAGTAGAACGAATAAAAAAGTACGAAGAAAACGAAGCTGATGTATTACTGATCGCCGAGTGTAATAATGAACTTATTGGCATGATTGATTTTCAGGGCGGTAAAAAAATAAAGACTTCTCATAAAGGATCGTTTGGTATGTGCGTTCGTCCTTTGTGGCAAAACAAAGGAATTGGGAATGCACTTCTATCTACTCTTATCGAGTGGGTCAAAGCTCACCCAAATATTGAAGTTATAAATTTAACAGTATCAGAAGAAAATAAATCAGCATTCACATTGTATAAGAAACTTGGATTTGAAGTTACAGGCAGAGAGCCTTTTGGACTGAAATATAACGGGCAATTTTTAGTAGACTTAATGATGACTCTAAAGCTCTAAAAAAGCCAACGTCTGAAAAAATTGAGAGCTAAGAAATTTAATACAAAATCTAAGGCCGGGAACAAAAATCCCGGCCTTCTTTTGGTCTTTGAAATGTAAGACAATAATTTCATGTAACTTCAAGCGCGTTCCAAATATTGGTTATGAACGTAGTGCTTATTTTTTTTAACTCTGAAGAAAATTCTTGATGAATAAGTCCAGGTGCGAGGGAAGCTTTCTATAAGAGGGAAGGTTCAGATAAATGCTTTCTCCTGAAAGAGCGGTGGGTGTTTTGATAAATCCTTTTAATGGGATCAGACTTTCCGCGACCGCCGCGATACCTTTACCGGCTCTTACCAAATCCAGTAATAAGTTTATTGACCCAGTCTGTATGCTTCGTTCGGGCATTTTATTTTTTGCAAGCTTATGGAGGTAGGCTGCCTTATTGACCCCAATCCAACAGTAAGATTCCAGCTTATTGGGCAAGATGGGTTCTTTTGAGATTAAGAATATTTTCTCAGAATAAAGTCTCCTAGAAGTAACCCACTCAGACTCGATCCAGCATGATGAAAGACCGATATCAATTTCTCCTCTTTCAAGCGACCTGCAGATCACCTCATTACTCATTTGTCGTAAATCTAAATGCAGCGGCAATGCTGTCTTGTGCGCGTTGATTAAGCGTGGTCCTAACCATAAATTCAGGACTCCTTCAAGGCCTCCAACCCGTATAGGGAGAACATGACCATAGAATTCACTTTGCAACCAATTATCTAAGTGTGCCATCCTGATAAACAGCTCTTCTCCTTTTGGAGTGAGCCTCATGCCTCGAGCACCACGAAAAAAGAGGTCTTCCTTGAGGGAATCCTCTAGAAGGGCCACTTGTCGGCTAACGGCCGACTGGGCGATATTTAGTCGTTCAGCTGCCGCACTGATTGATTTTGCTCGGGCCACTTCGCAAAAAGCCTGGATATATCTATAGTCCATGAGACATTTCTATATATTAGATACCAGATAGTCAATATCTCTAATTGTTATATACCACTATTCCAGTTACTTTTTTCTTGCCCAAACGAACCTAACCTAAGGAGCAACCATGAAGAAAATGCTGACAATCTTACAGTTAATGGCAGGAGCAAATTCCCATGCCCATCAATCGCAGTGCAATTCCTATGCATTATCCCTGAACCGGGGATTTGAATTTTATCAAAATGAGTGTGGTGGATTCGGATCTAAAGATAATTGTTACGTAGAGACTAGAATGGCTTCTGAGAAAGAAATTACGGCTACAGTGACATGCTTTTACTCAGGAGAACCCGACTACAGTGATCATTTAAAAATGGATATCTCTATTGATCTTACGAGCTGTACTATCAGCAAAGAAGCCATTAGAAGTTGTTATACAGACTAGTGCCTCAGGCGAACTTTTGCCACAGGAGTAATTTCGAGAATGTCGTCCACTGATTCAGAATTTCATGTAAATAGTAATTTAAAATAAGAGGATTTCTATGAAAACTATTATTATAACGGGTGCTGGTTCTGGTATAGGGCAAAAGACAGCACAACTTTTAGAACAAACTGATAATGATATTCATCTTGTCCTAATTGGCCGTGATAAGGAAAAACTTAAGAAGACATTAATGCTTCTTAAAAACCCAATTCAACATAAAATTTTGTCAGTCGACATAAGAAATGGCCAGAATTTGCGGAATGCATTTAAGGAAATTTCACTTGAATCTAAAAATCTAATAGCATTAATTGCGAATGCAGGCATTGGAGGAGAAAATGAGTACGGAGTGAGCGATCGATGGCATGAAATTATTGATACTAATCTCACTGGTACGTATAACTTAATCATGGAAAGTTTGCCTTTTCTAAATTCATCAAAGCAGCAGTTTAAAAATATTATTGTGGTATCTTCTATACTTGCTCAGATAGGTGTTCCAGGATACAGCGCTTATAGTGCCTCAAAGGCCGGACTTTTGGGCTTAACACGCTCACTAGCAG
>JACCDN010424139.1_pt1 | contig 13956 bp, 13 predicted proteins | sample 7441691 | NCBI WGS metagenome assembly JACCDN01 (sample SAMN15323439, study PRJNA562643) | freshwater metagenome | isolation source: river surface water | place: USA:Blue River Watershed | collected 2017-08-16
ACGGCTTGAGATGGCAGGTCACTGAAGACGACGATGCCTGCCAGGAATGCAAAGATTCCCAGAATCAGAGAGGTTTCAATAACGTACCTTGGCAAGCCTGAGAGCGTATAGATAACGGCTGTGCTGGCCGACCACCTTGCTCGACCCTCGGTGAAGCGGTCGATCCAGAGCGAAGATACCCCTGATGCACGTGCTTCGCGTCTAACGCCAAACAGGTCTCTACTGGACTGCAGCGCTAATTCGGCACCCTGGAGTTGGTTCACCCCATTGCGCTTAATGCGCTGGGTCACAAGTCGGCTAAGGGCAAATAGAACAGCCGAAAGGTAAACAAACATCGCGAATGTTGCCACGGGGTTAATGGCTAAGAAAGATAAAACCATCGCGATCAGTAGCGACGCCTCTGCAATCATCGATATGCGGGCGTTGATAAAAATGGAAAGTGCTGACGTCGATTGAGAGGCCACGTTCTGAAACTCACTCAGACTGTCGCCAAAACCGCTCTCACCCTCACTTCCTCCCAAGAAGTAGTCCCTGGCAAGTTTTTTTGAGAAGTTAGATTCCAACTTCGCAACAAAAAGTGCGGTCCTGAGGTTTACCCATATCGAAAATCCAGATTTGAGGACAAACGTTGCTGCGATTGCCAGAGCGATAACAACTGCGTGAAATTCGGTTATCACAAAGCTGCCGAGCCCAGGAATTGAGATAGGCGCTATTGCGCCTTGCCCGGAAGCAAATGCACTAAAGGAGGCTGCAAGAAGAGCAATGCCGGCCAAGCCAAGGATGTCCAGAAAATTTGCAACAATTCTTGCGAGAGCGAATGAGTAAATCTTTCGCGCATCTCGTTTTTCAAGAACGCTCGATAGCGACTTCAGTGATAAATCATTTACTCTGCTCATTGCTCCAAGCCTAAGACTGCCTGAGTTGAGAGGGCCTTAGGTCTAGGGAGATTCGCTAACTTGGGATGACGCAGCAATAAAAACGAGACAGAGCACTTTTGAGGTCATTGTGCTAGGGGACTTAACCTCAATTGCAGCGGGTCAACATTTGGCAGTGAATCAGACAAGCCGTCTAAAGTATTCAATCGTCAGATCTAGACCCTCATCGAGCTGGACCTTTGGTTCCCATCCCAACTGGTTTTTTGCCTTCTTAATGTCGGGCTGCCGTTGCTTTGGATCATCCTGAGGAAGAGGTTCAAAGCGCAATTTTGACTTCGAGCCGGTCTTTGATATTACCTTTTCCGCAAGCTCCAACATCGTGAACTCATTTGGGTTTCCAAGGTTGATGGGTCCAACTAGCGACTCAGTCTTGTCCATCATTCGAACAAATCCATCAATCAAATCGCTGACGTAGCAGAAAGACCGAGTCTGCTGACCATCACCATAGATAGTGATGTCCTCACCCCGAAGTGCTTGCACGATGAAGTTGCTTACAACCCTGCCGTCGCCTGTGGCCATTCTCGGGCCATAGGTGTTGAAGATTCGTGCGACTCTGATGTTCACTCCGTGCTGACGGTTGTAATCAAAGAAAAGCGTCTCAGCCGCTCGCTTACCCTCGTCATAACAAGCTCGAGGCCCAATCGGATTGACATTGCCCCAGTAGTCCTCGGTCTGGGGGTGGACTTCAGGATCACCGTAAACCTCGCTTGTCGAAGCTTGGAAAATAGGCACACGAAGTCTCTTAGCCATTCCAAGCATGTTGACTGCACCAAGGATGTTTGTCTTTATCGTCTGGACGGGATCTTTTTGGTAGTGGATAGGAGAGGCTGGCGAAGCAAGATTATAAATGGCGTCTACCTCAACGAAGAGCGGAAAAGTGACGTCGTGACGAAGCAACTCAAAATTTGGGTTCCCGAGAAGATGGCCAACATTCGTTCTTGCACCAGTGAAAAAGTTATCAACCGCCAACACCTCGTGCCCATTGCTAAGTAGCGCGTCACAAAGGTGAGAGCCGAGAAAGCCTCCGGCTCCAGTAATTAGATGTCTCACGAACATCATTAAAGCAGACTTTGACTCATCAAGATGCCGCTTTTTGTCAACCTAAGCATCTCACCCAATGCGAGAGAAGGAGATTGGCCTAGAATCACGGAATGACTTCACTTAAGACCTTCGACAGCCGTGATCTTGGAGTCATCATCACGGGCAGAATCGGGCACCGAGGTTCCGATTCGACTTCATTCTTGGAGCTGATGTTTAGCATCAGGCAAGCATTGCCCAGCGCAGAGTTAGTCTTTTCTTCGTCCTCTGAACCTGGGGAGGAAATTCGACGCCAATTAAAGTCTTTCAACTGCGATGTTGTATTCCAAGAATTCTCAGACGATCCAACTTTGACCTACGGGATGAACTCACTCAAACGCCAAACTCAGCAGGTGCAGTCCGGCTTAAAGTTGCTCTCAAGCAGAGTTGGAAGTGTTATGCGAATTCGGTCCGACTGGTTGCTAACCGATCAAGAAAGCTTTAGATGGTTCGTTGAATCATCTCTAGTCTCGTCGGGTGTGACTTTCTTAGATGTGAATTGGCCTAAATTTCCATGGTTGCCTTGCCCTTGGCAAGGCAACGATTATGTAACTGTTGGGGACATGGCGTCTGTGTCAAGATTTTGGGCCCCCTTTCTAGATTCGGACATCCGAGGGAACAAACAGACTCGCTCCCTGTTTTCAAAACAGTTTCACTACTATCCCGAATGCAATGAGAAGTCAGTGGAGCAAATGCTTTTTCGTCGATACTTCTCTGAAGATCCAGTTCATAGACTCGAGCGAGGCTTCCTTGCGGAGCTGTCTCAGTGGGCTTCTTTCCAAAAAGCGGTGAGGGTTGTTCCGTATGACATCTCCGGCATTGCCCCTCCGCCGGGGGCTATAAGTAAATCAAGAGTTGCCCGGTTCTTTTTCGGCCATCGATACATCTCGGGTAGACAGCCCCTATTTACTATCCAACTGCTAATTGGCTCTTTGCTCGGAGCTTGGTTATTCTGGCTGCATCCAATGTGGATTTGGCCCAGGGTTATATCTAAAGTCCCAACAAATTAGACATGGGCCCGGGGTCTGGTTTAGTCCCCGGCTAACCTCTTCTTTATGCGAGCCTTGACATCTGTTGACGAGACACCGCTTGTATAGGGAACATACAGAAGCCAAATGCCCTGCTCGTCTAACCAGTCTTGAGTGAAGTTCATCTGGGAGTAGTAGTCTCTTCTGGCCCAATCTGATCCAATTGCGACTACATCAGCACCGCTTTGAAGGATTGAAGGCTTACTATCTGTTCCACCTGTATTTGGGATCACTGCGGAAACGTATTTGCATCCAAGAAGAACGGCCTCGCGCTCTTCGTAGTTCATTATTGGAGGAGCACCCTTGTACTCAGTGATGAATTCATCCGTATTTAGCCCAACAGTGACCGAACCTAAGGAAGCAAGCTTTCTCAGCAGTTCGAGGTGTCCGAGATGAAATAAATCAAAAGTGCCACCTGTGTAGATAATCATCTTTCCACCTTACTTCAATAACGGGGTAACCTTATCGCCCCATAAAGATAGGGCCCTGAGGGTTAGACTCTGGGTGTGCGACACGACAAACGATTCATGTTTTTTTTCAAGATACGCCATGGCTGGGGTATTCTCCTCGGGCAGTTTGTAAAGCGTTTCCCCAAAATCACTTCAAGTCTCAGAGGTCTCGGTATACCAGTCAACGGTTACCTACCAAAACTTCCTCGCACAATTCGTGAAGCGTCCCTAAATGGCGGCGCCTTACGCGAACAGCCTCTCCGCGGTCGTTTCTACCCAACTCTGCAAGATTTAATCGATGAACAAGAAGCCCCGCCTCTTGATTTCAAAGGGAACATTCGGCCAATCAGAATTTCAAGACTCCGAAAAGAACCTTCACTTCCACGTGGGCTCGATGAACGCAAGGGAATTTCCCCAATTTGGCCAGGTGATCCCTATGAGTTTGAAAGCGAGTACAAGTACCTTGAGCACTATGCCAGTTATTCATTTGCTTTTTCACCCCGAAAGGGAGGGTGGGACACCATGCGTTCCGTAGAGCTCTGTTCTGTGGGCACATTCCCGATAATTCCTGGTTTGGAGCGGACCGGAGGGTCTGTTCTTTATGGATATCCGAAAGTGCTGTTATCAAAGCTCTGGGAGATGGCAAGGAATGGGTGGCTACCTTCTCCCACCGCAGAACAACATCAATGGCTAAGAGGCTGGGCTGAACAGCACCTAACTGCAAGTGCTCAGGCTAATTTCCTGCTTAGCCAGCTGCAATATTTTGGCTCAAAGCGCGGGGAAGTTCTTTACTTGGACCTTAATTTGGCAATGACCCCAGACTACGTCTCGATGGGTACCCTGGTGGGCCTCCACCGTGTCCTTGGGCAGAATCTGAAAACTTTTAGTTGGCCTTCTTATTTGGTTTCAAACTCAAAGGAATCCTCAAAAAAACTTTACGGACGTGGATTTGGGTATAGCGGCGAGCTCTCTGGAGAAGCGCAGGGGTCGTCGCTCCAAGATTTGAATTACCCCTCTTCGATTGAAGCCTTGGTTGGTTATGCCCAAGACGTGATCTCCCAAAGTAACGTCTCACATATCGTTATCGGAGGTCTTGAATATGCAGATGAGGCTCCAAGAACACGCCTTCAAGTTATCCGAGCAATCGAAGACTTAGGTTTGCCAGTAGCCCTTGTGTATGGCGGAGACTTCACTCTCTCAAAGAAAACCGTTTCGGAACTGGCCAAGTCAAGCCTGCTATTCGTCAGAGAATTCGAAAAAACGGACCAATTTTCCCGCTGACCATTCCGAGGGCCGGTCCAATCGACTCTAGGGCTAAAATTCGACTATGAAATATGTTGTTCGCACCCTACTGAGCTATTGGACTCGCATCGCGCGAGACAGGGCCAAGAGGCGCTTTGAAGTCTTGACCGGGCACTCCTTACCAAGTGATTTTGTAGTTTTGTGTGCCAAATGGGGGTCCGACAAGTCTGGTATTGACGGTTACAACGCCCTCAATCCTGAACGCAAACCTCACAACTATGACCAGTTCTACGATGTTGTTTTTGGGCATAGACGATCTTCAATTTCAGCGGTTCTCGAAGTTGGTATTGGATCCAAGAACTCTGCTGTAAAGGGTTTCATGGGCGAGCAAGCGCAGGAAGGCGCAAGCCTTCGAATGTGGACTGAGTATTTCCCGAAATCTCAAGTGGTTGGGCTCGACATCGACGAAGAGTCGTTGTTTCAGGAATCTAGAATTACTACCTATCAAATGGACCAAACCAGCCAAAGTTCCATTTCCAGGGTTGTCACATTGCTCGGCGAGACTAAATTCGATCTCATAGTTGACGACGGGCTACACGAATTTCAAGCCGGGATAGCCTTTTTTGAAGGTGCTCAGGGGCTGTTGTCGGAAACCGGGATTTGGGTCATCGAGGATGTCCACGCGAAAGATGCGTTGGAGTACCAGGTTTATTTCTCCAGCGTTTCAGGGTTCCGCATGAGTATTTGGACATTTGGCAACGGCAAGCTTCGGTCGGATGATCGGTTGGTTGTTGTGGAGAGAACTCAACTTGGGTAGATCACTCCACTCCACTCCTGTTGTTCTGTTTCTTTTCAGGCGCCCACAGGAGACTCAAGTTCTTCTCGAAACTCTTGAACGAGTCAGGCCATCCAAGCTGTACGTGGTTATGGATGCTGCCCGAGATGGCAACTCTAACGAAGTTCTCTTAGTGGATCAGGTCAAAGAATTGGTAGATGCAATTCCCTGGGAAGCGGACATCATCAAGGTTTATGCCACTCAAAACTTAGGGTTGAGGGAGAGAATACTCACTGGCTTGGACTTCGTCTTTGACAGGGAGCCTCGTGCGATTATCCTCGAAGACGACTGCATTCCGCATGAGACTTTTTTTGGATATGCCGAAGAACTGCTCGAATTTCATCAGCACAATTTGGATCTCGGAATCATTTCTGGTTTTAACCCCCGAGAGTTGAAGGGCACTTCAGAAAGCTATCATTATGTCTTCGCGCCATACATCTGGGGCTGGGCAACTTGGGATCGAGTTTGGAAGGAATTCAGGTCTAGCCCTCAGGTTGAGCAATGGGATGAGGCTCACACTGAATTAGTGCTGGAAACATTTGACCACCCTTCCGCCAGACGCTCATTTTCAAGAATGATGTCGCTTGCATCCTCTCTGAATACTTGGGATATATCATTCGACGTATTTCTAAGGGAAAAGCGAAAATTGAACATCATCCCAAGAACTAACCTGATCCGAAACATTGGATTCGGGGGTGGGGCAACGCACACTTTCTTTGAATTCTTTGATGTTCCTCAGGATACCGGCATCATTGAATTTCCATTGCGGCATCCTAATGAAAAAACTGCGAACTCCACCCACGAGGTTAGGCATTGGAGGAATCGAAATCTAAGTTGGGTGACCTTCCCCCTTAGCCATCCCATAGAAACTTTGCGTCGGTTAGTGAGTTATTTGAACAGTCGTCCTGGAAGTGGATTAAAGAAGTGACTGAAGGGCGTAACACGGAGAGTCCGAGCGTTATGGGCGGGAAATTAGCACCAATCAGAGTTTTTTATGACAGCCAAATTTTTCTTTTGCAGCGATACGGCGGGATATCAAATTACTTCAACAATCTGATTGACACCTTCATCCAAAACCCGGACCTCGGGGTTGTCCCAATGTTGCAATCATCACGTCTAGTTAATTCGGCAGCAGCTTTTCGTGTAGGCAAGAAACCTCTTCGAGTGAAGCAAAAGTTGTTGATCTATGGAGGTTTTTATCTCAGGGGTTGGGTCACTCGTGTTCCGATAAACGCGGACATTGTGCATCGAACCTACTATTCGCGTGTTTTTGACTGGGGTAACAGGCCTAATGTAGCAACCTTATTCGACATGATTCCTGAAGCCACCGGCGCAAGGTGGCCGAATCCACATATGTCAAAGAAACACGTCTTAAGTGCATCTACGGCAGTAGTGTCAATTTCACAGAGTGCTCTTGACTACTGCGAATCAATCTGGAATTGGCGTCCAAAAATAGCAAGAGTCGCTCACTTAGCGGCAAACATTCCACAGGATAGATTCGAAACTGCTAATCCCTTGTCGGAGCCTTACCTTCTGTTTGTTGGCCAGAGATCTCTTTACAAGCGGGGAGATTGGGCGCTCAGGGCAGCCAGCGAGTTGCCACACGGTTGGCGAATTGTTTTTGCTGGACCTAAGTTTTCAAAAAAAGAGCAAAAGTTGGTCGCAAGCCTAGGTATTGAATCTCGAATTCTCTGCCTGCAACCTAGCGATGAAGATTTAGTCCATCTCTATAGGCACGCTCTTGCCTTACTGCACACCAGTGAAATCGAGGGCTTTGGACTTCCTATCCTTGAAGCGATGCGCCAGGAAACTCCGGTCATTTTGGGCGGTAATGGTATCAACCGCGAGGTTGCTGGCGACCTCGGCATTTACTTCGACAACTCGTCTTTGTCCGACTTTCTTGAAGTGGTGAGAAGATACATCAGGAATCCGCTCAAAGCTTCAAGTTCCGACTTTGGACTGAAACTTAGAAAACACTCAGAATCTTTCACTTGGTACGAATGCGCAAGGCTGACAGCACTCGCGTATCAGGCAGCTTTAGCCGAAGGACAGAAGAATCCTACGAGGACCAAAAATGCATAAGCGAATATTGATCACGGGGGCATCTGGTCAAGATGGAACACTACTATCCGGACTAATCAAGTCAGCAAACCCGAATGCCCAGCAATTTCTAGTCTCAAGGTCAGATAGATCCGGTGAAAATCAAGCAAATACGACGTGGATTCAGGAAGAGTTTGTAAGTCCAGAGCTGGCGAATAGAACCCTCGAAGATTTAGCACCAGACGTTGTATTTCACTTATCGGGGTCTAGCTCCGTAGCCGCCTCTTGGGAAAGTCCCGGCGTAGCAATGACGAGTAACTCTGTCGTGACTGCAAACCTTTTGGAAGCGGCGCGGAGAATGAAAATAAGTCCCAAGGTCGTGCTCGCCGGGTCATCAGAGGTTTTTCCTCGAGGCAACTATCAAGCTAATGAATCGAGTCCTTTAGGTCCCTCTTCCCCATACGGCGTATCAAAGTCAACAAATCTAGAGCTGGGTCGAATCTATAGGGAGGTGCACGGTCTCGATGTGTCTACTGCGATTATGTTCAATCACGAATCAACTATTCGCGATATGCGCTACGTTTCAAGGTCGATCTCCCTCCAGGCAGCGGCGGCGTCAATGGGACTAGTTTCGAAAATCTCGGTGCAAAGCAAGTCTGCATCCAAAGACTGGGGATGGGCTCCGGATTTTGTGAATGCTCTCCAGCGATTAGCGGAAACACCAGGTGTGGGTGACTTGGTGATTGCGACAGGAGTTCGCACAAGTGTGCATGAACTCGCCGATATGGCGATTCGGGCCATTGATCGAGTTGGGCTAATAGAGGTGGTTGAACTAGAAGGCCTTCAGAGACCAAACGACAAAGAACACCCACTGGGGGACTACAGAAAAGCAGAGGAGTTGCTTGATTGGACTCCATCGCACTTGCCCTCCGATTTCATGCGTCTTATGGTCGAGAGTGACGTGGCAATTTTCTGTGCTAAGGGAAAAGGATTTGCGATTGAAATGTTAAAGAAGATGCAGGTTCGAACCTAGATGTCAACGCTCAGTTCAGGATTGCTAACCAGGTTGGTTCTCGAGAATGTAGCCATCGCGACCTTGGCGCATGGCTCCAGAGAAGTCGATGTTGTTGTTGGGCCCGTATCCATTCCGAGAGAAATTTCTATTGCTTCCCAAACCGACAGAAATCCAGGTATTGGCGGTTCAGAATTCTACTCAATCCAATTGGCCATGCTTCTTAGCGAGGCTGGATACAGGGTTGCCCTGGAGGTCTTGGGGGCCTTGCCCAAGTTAGTTGGAGTGTCAGCTGTTGAATACGACGCGGCTTTGGATAAAACGGCAAAATTGAGAATTGTAAACTCCGCAATGGCTTTCACGATACTCCCTGAACTTCCTGAAAATCAAAAAACCATTCTCGTTTCTCATCATCCCCATGATGGCTGGCTAGGTCCTCTTCTTGAAGCAAAATTGAGTGTTATTGCGTTAGTGAACGTAGGACGGTATCAGTTTTTTTCGAACAAAACCAAGAATGTCAAGAGCCTTTGGCTCCCAGCTTTCACCCCAGCGACTTCCCTGAACTTGGCTAAGAGTGGTAGTGCTGGTGCTTATCGAGCTGGTCACATCAGCTCTTTCCATCCCTCAAAGGGGTTCCATACAATCGCCAAAGGCTGGATGCGCTACATAAAGAATTCTCAAAGCCCGCCTCAAGCAAAGATGCAAGTGATCGGAGCGGATACCTTGTACGTTGGGGGACTTGAGAAACATGACCCACACGAATTGCCAATCTCAGGTTCCTATGGAGCGAGAATCCAGAAGATCTTAAGCCGATCAACCCCAGCGTGGACAGAGCATGTTGAGTTTGAAGGACTCGTTCGCGACAGCCCAATTGGCCTCATCAATAACTGGGAGGTGGCGATATTCAATCCGTTGGGTTTTGCCGAGGCGGATCCAATAGTTGTTCAGGATGCCTTCTCAGTTTCGACTCCGGTGATTGCGGGAACATTATTTGGCCTGTACGACTACATGCGCTATTTCCCAGAACTTTCAGCGCACACCTCTTACGGTATTTCAAAGCGCCTAAGGCAGCTTGACCAGGATCCAAACTTGCGGCAATCCGTCGAGTTACGTGTTGAAGAAATGTATGGCCAGCTCCTGAATAGGCGCAGACTCACAGAGCATTTGTGGGTCGAAGGAATTGCTAGCCTCCTTCGGGGAGGGGAGATAAATGGCTTGGATGTTGGCCGGAAAGAGACAGCCCTTCGCTACCGATTAGTCATGGGAGTCGTGTTACTCGCCCTGCAGAACGTAGCAGGCGCCATCATAAGGGTCGCTAAGAGATTTAGAGGGTCTTAGCGAACCAGTGAAGCAGAATAGTATGCCAATTCTCAACGACTTGATAGTCAAATGAGGGGATGATTACGCCCGCATCACAATCGTTCTTGAGCCCTATGCCCGCTTGACCAACTAGGCAGGCAGTCTTCAGCTGCAACTCATCAGCAACTAACCTAGCTTCTACCAAGTTCTTGCTGGTGCCGCTGACGGAAACAATTAGGATCAGGTCCCCCGGAGATGACAAATCTCGGAGGGTTTCGGCAAAAGCACTGCTGTAAGAAACATCATTGGCATATGCTGTCTGCAAACTTTGAAGTTCATGCAGAGCTATTGTGCGGAATGAATTCCCAGAAAACTGTTTGGTAGTTTTTACGAGGTCTGCAACAAAGTGAGAAGCAGTTGCTGCGGATCCACCATTACCCAGAACCCAAATCGTCTTAGACTCTAAGCGAGTCGATGAGATCAAGTCCTCTACGGCTTTCAAGTCCGCAGTGCTCAGAGAATTCTGAATGTCAAAATTCTTGGCGAGGTAATCAAACCATTGCGCGTTCAAAGCGTAACCACTCCTTCTAAATCGAGTTCGAAATCTAGCACCTTTAGGCCTCTTCTCTCCAATGCCAGGGTGAAATTGTGGCTGAATCCCTCATCCGACCATGCAAGCAGGAATCCGGAAACGCCCGCCCCTAAGAGCTTGATTGCATTAGCCCCATTATCTAGACAAGCACGGGCGCCGATTTCTACTTGAGGGCTAGTCGCATTAGGGTTTGATAGCTTCTTTAATTCCCAGGCGGCATGCAACGATTCCCCTATGGCTCCAATTCGAGATTGAGCTTCTTGAGCGACATCCTTGGTCATTTTACTTAGCTTTAGCAAGGCCTGCATTTGTTTCTCTTTGTCATCACTGCCGATGAATTGATTCTTCAAAACCTCACCAGCACTCCTTGTCGGGAGCCCAAGGTAAACAAGTTTCAATCGATTCTCGAGCGCCAGTCTTTGCTCTCGCCCAAGAAATATGCGATTGATATCAACCGAGGAATCGGAAAATCGGATGTGCTTGAGTCCTCCAATTGCTGAACCATATTGGTCCTGTTTTCCAATGGGTTCCTTGAGGACGTCAAGTTCTATCTCGCAGGCCAAGTCTGCTATTTGTCGCTGGCTCAAATTGCTTTTGGTGAACTCGGAAGCGAAAGCGATCATTGCGCACGTGAACGCGCTACTGCTTCCAAGCCCTGTCCCGGCGGGTATCTCCGAAACTACGGAGAGTTCTAACCCACCTACTTCAAACTTGCGAACTACTTCACGAATAATAGGGTGCGCGATCTCGTCGATTTCGTTTACGGTTTCCACTTTTGAGTAGCGCAGCGAGTATCCAGATCCGCGAAAGTTTCGAACTCCAAGAACATATATGTACTTCTCAATTGAAGCGGATAAGACATTCCCCTCGCCAAACTGCTCGTAAAAAGCAGGAACGTCGCTTCCACCTCCGACGAAACTCACTCTCAGTGGAGCCCTACTCACAATTCCAGTCACGCATAATCCTTTCAAGCCCCATAGCTAGGCTAGGTTCACCACCGTGCTCAACTCGAATGAAGTTTGCTGAGGTGTTCCAAGCAAACTCTCGATCAACATCTGAATCACCAAGAACCCAGATCTCGCAATTTTGAAGTTGGTACTTGGAAATCAATCTATCTAGCATGCCAGGGGCTGGTTTTCTGCACTGACATTCAATTTTGAATTCAGGGACTTCACCTGAATGACCCGCTTCCGGATGATGCGGACAAAACAATATGTCGTCTAACCACGCACCATACTTTGCTAGCTCCAACCCCATCGATCTATGGACGCCTTCAATGTCAGAAAAAGTAATCCAACCTTTTGCTAGGGCGGGCTGATTGGTGGTCATGAAAACTGGTACCCCAGTTTCATTGATCGATGCAATAGCTAGCGCATCCCTTGAGTCAATAAACAATGAACTCTCAGGAAGGCGCCCTTGCGGAAGGTCTGGAATCAGCGTGCCGTCGCGATCCAGGACAACGACAGGAAAACGTGCCCTGGTGCTCCAAAACGAGAACAAGTTTCTGGCCTTTTGTAGCCGGCCAGGTGTCCCGCAATCCATAGATAGACCTACAAAAGGTGCAATGTGGATTTCCGCTAGAGGAATCACGCTGAACAAGTCATGAACAATGTCACCCCTTGCGGAAAGTTCGCTCAGAGCCTTCCAGGCTTCAGAACCGAGCAGGACCCCTCCTGTCAATGCCAGTAAGTTGTCGAAACCGTTTGATTCGCGCTTCCTAAAGAACTGAAGGCATTCTCCATTTTTTGACAACTCGACGGAATCCGAGTCAAACAAATGAGAATTCTTGTGTGCTAAGAAAGCAGCCTTGGCTGCATTCGGTGCATATCCCGATAGGACTTTTTTGTAGTCAAGGAAGCTGAGCGTATCTCCCATCAGTACCAAACTTTGCTCACCATAAAACTTCGAATACAGGACCGCATTCGACGTACCCGAAAGGCGATTATCTATTTGGTGGCTGACTTCCATCTCACTAGGGATGTCCATCTGCCTGAGATGCTTGCTGATTTGCTGATGCTCGTGCCCCAGGATGAGTTCTATTTTTCTAAATTCCTGTTTTCCCAGAAGTTGAATCCAGTGATCTAAGAGTGTCACACCAGGAGCGATTTCTTGAAGAATCTTTGGTAGTTGTGGGTTTTCACTCCGAGAACCTCGCCCACCGGCAAGCAAGATTATGTTCACGACTCTTTAGGCTTCCTAGAACTTTTTCAAGGCTTCTTGAATGGCCACTCTAATAGCCTCATCTGAACTCTCAATAGATCCTGTATAAGCCTGTGAGATTTTTTTGGTATCAAAGCTGTAGGCAGGAACATCGCCTTTCCAGCCTATTGGTGACTCCCCAAATCGGATTGGGATGTCTAATCCATATTGTGCGACAAGAGATTCCGCGATGTGGGACACCGTTGTGGCACTAGCGGGGCCAACGTTGAACTCTTCAAACTCGGCAGTCCGGACCTGGTTGATTTCGAGGTCGACCAAGATTTCCGAAAGTCGAGATGCGAGCATAAATGGCTTGTTCTGAGTTCCGTCACCCAAGACCGTTAAGGACTCAGGCCGATTGCGCAACTGATTCGCTAGGTCGAAAACCACCCCGTGAGTTGCATACTTCCCCACAACATTCGGGAATCTGTAAATCGCTAGTCTATTTGTTATCGCTGAGCGAGCGCTTTTCAATGCCGCTTCAGACGCCAGCTTCATCCACCCATACGCAGAAGTCGGTTGGGCCTTAGTTTTTTCCGATATTGGCTCAGTGACTTCTCCATAAATGGCTGACGTGGATGCAAACACGAGCGACTCGAATTTTATGTTAAGTGACTCGGCGGACCTTATGAGGTTTAGGGTGGTCAGCAATGTGTCGTTTAGCTCAACCTCGGGATTGTCGGAGCTCTTTCTGATGTCGGAATTCGCTGCCAGGTGAAATACAAAATCAAAGTTAGTCGAAGCCAGTATCTGCTTCGCAGTATCTATCTTGGAGAAGTCACCCAATACAGATCTCGAGAGTTTGTCAGTAACTTCCTGAAAAGGAAAAGCCCTATCTACTGTGAAGATGGAATCTCTCTCTACTCCAATTTTAGAAAGTTCAACTAGGAGGTTAGTGGCAATGAAACCGCCCCCTCCGATTATGATGATTTTCATCGAAATCCCTGCTCCCTGGGCTTACTGTGCTTGGCTGGCTCGTTTTCTCGCAGATGCTTGACGAGCTCTCACATTTGGATCTAGTTCAACCTTACGGATGCGGATTGCCTCTGGGGTCACCTCAACACACTCGTCTTCGCGAGCAAACTCCAAGCACTCCTCAAGAGAGAGCTTCTTAGGAGGAGTAAGGCCAACAAAGTTATCCGCAGAAGCGGCACGCATGTTGGTGAGCTGCTTCTCCTTGGTGATGTTTACTTCCATGTCATCGGCACGAGAGTTCTCGCCGACCACCATGCCGCAGTAAACCTCGCT
>JACCDN010198663.1_pt1 | contig 13949 bp, 14 predicted proteins | sample 7441691 | NCBI WGS metagenome assembly JACCDN01 (sample SAMN15323439, study PRJNA562643) | freshwater metagenome | isolation source: river surface water | place: USA:Blue River Watershed | collected 2017-08-16
GATTGGTATTGCCCTCATCGGCACGATTTTCTACCGGGATACCGACATTCTGATAGCAAGCTTTGTGCTGTTGCTAGGGATTTATGTTCTGATCCACAGTCGGTTTATGCGTTCTCTAGGGCGGTAGAGCAAAGAGCATTGAAGCTGCCTCGACGGGTTAGCGCTAATCGGTATTAGCGTCCTTGGGATTTCATCGCTAAATTGCTAGGGTCTCCCCCTTTAAGCTGAGGGAGGGTACTATTCGCATTCCCTTAAATGCTCATTGTGTAATGCAAACCACTCAACTCGAGATAGTCATCCTGGCGGCTGGTCTTGGTGAAAGATTTCAAAAATGCGGTGGCCTGGGTCACAAAGCTCTTGCGCCTGTTTGGGACTCAAGAGGCACGTTACACCTTTTGCTTGAGAGGTTGGCTTCATGCATTGCCAACAAAAAAATCTTACTAACCATTGTAAGCGGACGTTTTGAGAGAGAAATTTGGGTAGCGTTTCCTAGTGTACGGATAGTCCATAACCCTGATTATGCTTCGTGCACATTACCTCAAAGTCTCTCGCTCGCATGCGCTAACTCTAGTGCATCATCCGTACTGGTTCTATTTGCGGACACGCTCTATACCCAGCAGACTCTTGAAATATTGGTAGAGACTAGCTCGCGTCATGCAATAGAGTCCGAGATACTAGATAAAGCGTCTGCGCTCGTGGCGGTTTCGCCTCTAAACAGCCTCTGCTGTAAAAACTCCAAAAAGGAAACTCGAGTCGAGATTGGTGCAGGCGGAGAAATTCTGAACTTCAATGATCCAGATTCGGATTGGCAAATGGCGCATGCAGTAGTCTGGCCAAATAGTTTTTTTCCCTATTTGTTCGAACTAGCAGGACTTCGTGGTGCGCATTCTCAATGGCAGATCCTACAAAGTATCGCTGGAAAAATCTTGCGACCCGCTGCTAGAGCAATATACCTTCCTGCTTTTGCGTCGTTCGACATCGATGATTGTGATGATTTGTTGACACTTCAGCATCAACATAGAATTAGAACCTCCCATATTGAATACTTTGCTAAATCCGTTTCTAAGGAACGCACGCTCAATGCGCAGCGCGATTCTCTGTCGGGAGCCATCTACCAAAAGCGATGCGAATCGATTGGCGCAGCTCAGCATGAATTTGAGATGATGCAACATTTGTATAGTCACCGGTCAGATCTATTGGCATCACCCATCGGTTTGTCTGATGGTTGCTTGCAATTGGATTATGTAGGGGGTATCCGACTTTACGACCTCTTACGCTGCCTGATCGGGCACCCAAGAGAAGAGACAATTCGCGCGATCCTACTCGATCGATGTATCGATCGTCTTAGAGATATGCAATCTCTTCTGATCAGCAAATTGGAATGTAGCGCATATTTGCCCTATCCATTTGAATCAAAAGTAATTAAGCTTTTAATTACAATTGCCGACTTAATTGGATTGCCGTTCACGAAAGAGGTTCAACGCGAGCTCGCTAAAATGCGACACTCTTGGGAAGAAAGTTGTGTGATTCCATTTCGAGATGCCACACCCAAGAACATCATAATTGGCATTGAAAAGTTGTCGCCTTTGCTTGGAACAAAGGAACGAACTGCCCAGCTTACTGAAGTACTCAAACAAGATGATGCGTTCTGGCAAGACGTGCCCATTATTGATATCGACTTCACCAGCACGCGAGAGCTCACAACACCCGAGGATGATGTCATTAGTCTGATGGCGCATGGCATCACTTACAGGTCTGAACACCACAGGTTTACAAGTCAACCTTTGCTAGATATTTTTGATCCATCGCCTCATCGTCTAGATCTTACTTGGTTTGTCCGCTACCTTCGCTTCGGAGGCCGCAAGCTACTCTACAAACTTCTCAATCCGAAGGGGTTTGCAGTGCGCTTCAAACATGATGAGCCCTGCTTCTACTTTGAGCAATTGCCGAAATGTTTGAGTAAAAACTTTATTTCCTTGTATCCATTTACCTTTGAGCTACTCCATCAGATACGCGACTGCGCAGAGCGCTATCGTGGGTATGTTCCTGATCAGACTGCCCAAGATCGATTTTTCCAATCTCTAGGTTTGAATGAGGCAAAGGCTCTCCAATTCTACTGGCAGGAAAGTCCCTTGGAGTTTAATTGAGATGATGCCTGAGGCTATCGATCAGCTTTCACGACTCATTACTCGCAGGCCTTTTCGTCGATCAGCGATTGATCAGCTAACGTTGCAGGACATTGTCAAAAAGATTTCCCGATATGGTGTGCGTTTCAGCGTTCCGTTCGGTGGATACAAGTCGAGATGGTTGCCGCACAGCCCCCATATCAATTGGGCTGAAGTGCTCTGGTTAGATTACTTACGCCAATATGCTGAACCTATGAAAGCCTGGGTTGGGCAAGATATTGATTTTGCATTTACTTATGTGAGCGGTGTCTTAGGTTTTGTTAATGGGGCGACGGCTCACGAACAAGAGGTATACTTAAGCGATCTTGACCGCTTGATGCAAATGATGAGTGGCGACGGGATCAAATTTAGGCTTGTAGATCTTGCCGTGCAATGTGGCGGTGCGCCCCAGGTGCTTTCTAAAGTAATCGCCAACTATGAGCTTCTGCGAGCAAGCGAACATGTGCTGTCGAAATCCAAAATAGATGCGGGGTTCCGCAACTGTAACGAACAGTTTGAGGCTGCTGATGCCGCATTACGATGTGAAGCAATGGAAATGCTGCCTGCGCGCAGAGCTTTTAACAAGTTTGGCGAGCATATCCAGCTAACGAATATAGATGGGCCGTCATTATCTATTCATATAGGATCTTGCCGCAGCTCAATTGTGCAGCCATGGGTCGGAATGGGGCTGTTTGAGCAAAGGCGCGAGCGTTACATACCGCGAATACTGGGTCGTACAGGATTTAAAAGGCAGTTAGTATCAGAAGGTGAACTCGACTTATCGGAGCTCGGTCTTTCAGCATGGGCGATGAGTGTGGTCGGCGCGTTCCCTCAACTAAGGCGCATCCCGACTATCAGACATTGCTCCATATAAACATGATGCCCAATTGCCATGAACTAACCCCAGAGGAGCACAAAGAGCTTCATCAAGCCTTGTTAAAGCTATTGCTTGAATTTGATCGCGTTAGCGCTTTGGCTGGAACCCCTTATCAACTTGGCGCAGGTACTTTACTGGGGGCTGTCCGTCATAAGGGATTTATTCCATGGGACGATGATATCGATGTCTGTATGTTACGCTCGGACTATGAGAGGTTTCTCAAAGTGGCGGGTTGCTACTTAGCGCCAGAATTCTTTTTGCAACATCAGAAAGTTGAGCCCAAATATCCCCATTTGTTCGCCAAGCTTAGATTAAATGGCACGGAGTTTGTTACCCCCGAGTATCAGACGCTGGGAATTCACCAAGGAATTTACATAGACATATTCCCATTTGATGAAGTAAGACCACAGCAAATCATGGGAAAAATACATTTTATATTGTTGAATCATTTTGTTAGAGCAAGCAGGGCCCTTATTGCTAGCCGTTCTTATGCTCTTGGCGTGAACCGTTCGCCCATGATGCGCAAAGTAATTCAATGTTGCTACCGCCTCTTGCAATGGATTGGTCAACAACGCCTAGATAGATTAACAGTTTGGCTGGCAACCTATTATTTGCGCGAGCCTCGGTTGCTTAATATGGGTGCTCCCGAATACGTGGCTTGTATGGTGTCTGGTGCAGCTACTTACGCGAAACAGATACAGCGTACGCGTACATTCGCGGCCTTCACTCAAACCATGTGTGCAGAGTTCTCTGGTCATCAGTTCCCAATTCCATGCAATTATGATCAAGTGCTAACTAATCTTTATGGTAAGTATCGCGAGTTACCACCGATAGAACATCGCCGCCCCATCCATCGAATAGTTAGATTCCGCGCAAAATGAATGAAAAATATTCACCCAACAAAAAAACAAGCGGCCCTCAAATGTTGAGGCCCTTGAAGGTTTCGATTATCGTTCCAACGTTTAACAAATCTTCGTATCTTGAACGTTTGTTACCCAGCATTTTGTCGCAAGACTTTGAGCCGCAATTATTTGAACTCATCATTGTTGATGATGGATCAACCGATAACACTGCACGAATCGCCAAAAATTTCAGTAAGAAGTTTGAAAACTTTTGCTATGTCTATCAAAGCAGACGAGGCATTGGAGCAGCCCGAAATACAGGGCTGCGTTGTGCCCGTGGCGAACTCATAAGCTTTCTTGCCGATGACTACGTGCTTGAGCCCACATATTTACGAAAAATGTCTGCGGCTTTTGAAAATGAAAGTATTCAAGGTATTAGGCCGATGTTTTTATCCCAAGGCCATACACCCATTGAATTGGCAATGCACATCGGGATGATTAGTGATTTTAAAAAGCTCAGCATCCGAGCCAAGCAGATCATTTATAGATGCGATGGGTTGACTTCGTGGGGAGGCGCAAGCATGACTAGGCGCAATGTCTTTGATAAGTTCGGTCTTTTTCTTGAGGATATTACAACTGGGGAAGACACAGAATACGGGATTCGGTTAGCGGCAGCAGGTATTTACATGCATGTTTATAACGAAGATTTGTTTAAAATAAAAAACAGAACTTGTTTTTTTAAGGCAAATCATCGATTGTTTCAATATGGATTTAATGGTGCGCGATTAGATAAATATATCAGAAACCCTATCGCCGCACGTGATATGATCAAACCTCCGTTTGTTAAACCCTCTCTTTTATTTAGGCTCCTGAGATTGATCGGCCGACCGCTGTTAAATACATTTAGGTATGCTGATGATTATCGCCATGCTCTGATAATCCTACCTTTTTCTTATAGTCTATTAATCTCGTTTGTCCTTGGCTTGCTATGCGGTCAATTTTTTGGCAAAACGATTTTTGGGCGCAAACCCTTAAATTAATTTATTAACCGTGATTCGCATTGCGCTAAGGCTGATTAGTTTTTTAACCTCAAAAAAACATAAGCCAACTATTTTTTTAATTGTTCAATTTTATAATGAAATTGAACGTATGCCCGATTTTTTTGCGAATGTCTTGCCACACGTTGATGGCATCATCGGGCTGAATGATGGGTCATCAGATGGATCGTCAGAGTATTTTTCAGCACAACCAAAGGTTCTAACGGTAATTCATAATCCAATACGCAACCCTCATAGATGGGATGAACCGAATAATCGTCGCGCATTGATTCAGGCAACTCACCAATATCAACCTGACTGGCTCCTTGCGCTAGATATGGACGAACGGGTTGAAGTTAACTTTAGGCAGAAAGTTGAGAGATCTGTGCGCATTGCAGATTTTCTGGGAACACCCAAAATTGCATTTGACTTACTTGAATTATGGGACAGCGAGTATATCTATCGTGTCGATGGTATTTGGGGAAAGAAGCGTAGGACTCGGTTGTTTCGCTGGACACCGGACCATCAAATCGCTGAGGTGGCTTTGCATGGTCCGTGGACTTCAGTGTTTCATCACTTTAAAAAGAAATCCTACCAATCCCGACTTCGGATTTATCACCTCGGGACACTAACAGAGGCGGATAGAATTAAAAGAATTGCAAAGTACAAACGATTAGATCCCACTAATCAATATCAATCAATTGGCTACGATTATTTGAATAATAAGCAGGGCTTACGCATAAAACATATAGAACGTGAGCGGCATTTTCGACGTGGTTAGGTTTTGGTATAACTAGCGCTGTAAAATGGCTAACAAACTGTAGGTTCCGCGCACTTTGCGTAGATAAAAATTTTCAAAAACTTTAGGCCATTTTATTGCAATTAGGTTGATGCTCATATGTAAAAGAAGGCGTATGCGTTGAAAGCGTTGCCGCTTGCCTGTTATTTGATGAATAGTCCCTAAATAGGGATGGCCATGCACTTCGGTATGTAAAACTGTTAAAGCAGCTTTATGACAAAGAGTCTTTAAGCTTGCCTCAGAAAAATACTGCATATGCTCCAAATGAATTCTGAACATCACGCCTTCAGGATCTACCCTTGCATGATCGGCATTTGGTGTCCATATCATTATCAACCCACTGGGTTTAAGCCTCTTGGCACATTCTAATAATAGGCTTGTAGGATCCAAAGGGTGTTCAATTACATCTGAGATAGTGATTAAATCAAAATCCAGAGATGGATCAATCGTGTCTACACCCCCTTGCCAGACAGCGGAAAACCCACTTGCTTTCGCATAATCAACGGCGCCTTGGTCAGGGTCTACCCCGTAGACCTGAGCTCCCATCGACATTAGTAACCCCATAAGCTTGCCACGGCCGCAACCGACATCCAGTGTTACTTTGCCTTCTAGGGCTGTATATTGAGTGATCCTTGCAAGGCGCAAATCAAATGATTTCAGCTTGTTGCTTAAAAATGAACGTTTCTTATGCGTCGAGCGAGTGGGGCTTGGCGCTGGTAGTGAGGGTGCAAAGTACAACTGATGGTATTGCGTATAAAACCGTTCTAAGGATTTCTCATCAGGAGCGGGGGAGACATAGATTGTCTTGCATGTACTGCACTCCATGACACTTAAATGATCCGGTCGAACCCAGTGTTGACTTGCCTTAATCCCATAGCAGGTTGGGCAATGCCGTTGTCTTAAGGTGCTCGAATCCCACGATGGAATGCGAGGATCCAGCATTGGCAAAGGCTTTTTCATTTATGTATCAATAAGAGTTCTATTTAAGGTAGATCATTTGGCTGCTAAAAACCATGCTTGGTGGCAAAAAGCATGGTTTATGTTAGTCTTACCAAAAAATAGCATAAAATCATGAGCCAAATAAAACCGAATGCAACTGTTTCAGAACAGACATCCATGGACCGAGTCGAGGTAGACGATTCTTCCGTCTTGGAGAAAGATCGTCGAGCTGCTCTGAAAAAAATTGGTAGATTCACAATCTACATGGCACCTGTGATGTTGGGTTTGGTCAGCCAAAAGGCTGCTGCGGGCTCTTAGGGGAGTGTATGGAACACGATTTGAATGACAAACCGAAACAACCATGTTCACCTGTAGAGGATGAACCTATAACTGACAATCGGCGCGAAGCGTTGAGAAAAATTGGAAAGTTTGCCACTTACATGGCACCAGTCATGTTGGGTCTTGTCAGTGAAAAAGCGCTGGCGAGTCCATAACGTTTTATTGAGACATGGTGAGTCAGCGTGGGTTCGCGATGTTGCTATTTGTAATATACGTTAGGTAGGAATATGTCAAAGAACGTGCCTCAGAATGAATCCAAGCCTCAGGCTGAACAGCAGGTAGATAGTCGCCGTGAGGCGATTAAAAAAATTGGAAAATATGCGGCGTTCACAGCCCCCGTGCTTTTAGGGATGGTTAGTCGTCCGGCGCGTGCCTCCTGAAAACTCGGAGTGCCCTCCTTGGCTGATAGGTCGTGGAGAAAGGCTCTGCGCCTGGTGCTTTGACGGGCACCTCATCTTAGTCCAGCTAGACAGCGGCGCGCTTCGGCTTTACAACCCCAGTGCGTTGGCCGTGTGGTTGCTCCTTGCGGAAGAACTTAGTGCGCAATCACTGATTAGCCAGTTGGCTGATTTGTACCATGTTGCACCCGAGACAGTTAGCGAGGGCGTTTGCGCTTTGCTAGACGAATGGCGCGAGCTTGGTTTAGTCGGTAGAGAAAATGATATCTATCGTCTTACATACCAAATCCATGATGCATCTCTTGAATGTGAGGAAGTGAGCTCTTCAGCCACTGTAGACAGACCATCATGTAATGGGTCTTTAATTGAACATCGTATTACTTATCTGATCACGCTGGCTGTACCCGTAGCGATTGAGATTTATGCTGCAGATGACGCTCAATCCAATGCCATTTTCCAGCGGTTGTGCACGATCTTGGATGGGTTTCCCAAATCTAAAGTCATGTGTTCGGAAAGTTCCCTAGCGATTAGCATCCAGGGTGGAACGGTTGCTTTTTCAGAAGACGGTGATGCTAGTCGAGTGAATGCAGATCCGACCGAGGTCATCGGTCAGACCCTGCTTAGATTGCTGCGACTCGGATATCCAGGAGAGCGCATCGCGGCCACAATTCATGCCGCGGCCGCTTTTAATCCGGCGACCAGAGAGGGTGTGATTTTTCCAGGGATTTCTGGTGCTGGAAAGAGTACGCTGGCCGTGGCGCTGTCGGAACGCGGGTGGCGCTACCTCGGGGACGATGTCGTTGGATTAAGTGGGGATGGTCGCATCATGCCCTTGCCAACCGCGGCAAGCCTTAAGCCTAATAGCTGGGGAATCTTTACCCGTCACTATTCAGCGCTAGAGGGGCTCCCGCTAATTACCTACAGTGGTAAATCGGCAAAGTACCTCCCGCTTGCAACTGAACAAGATGGCACATCGGTGGTTCCCCTAGGACGCTGGGTCTTGCCTGTATTCGAGCCAGAGGGTTCGCTGGAAGTAGAAAAAATCTCGCCAATCGAGTTGTTGCAGGGCCTCATGGAGGCGGGTATGGGTTTGTCGGGCCAACTTTCAGAGGGTGAGGTCGACGGATTTATGAGTCGGCTGTATCAAATACCTGCCCAAAGGATTAAATACTCCAACCTTGATGAGGTCGCTCGATGGCTCGAAAACCCCGTCTAGTTGAGCTGTGGCACTTCGAGTGGCTGAGCAAAGCAATTTCACCAGTTCCAGACATTGTTCCGGAGGGTTTCTTTCCGGAAACGGAGGCGGACTGGCAGGCGGTTATAACGCTGGGTAGCGCCCATCTAGTCTTGCCTACCCTTTACACGTCGCTTCGTGCAAAGAATCTTTGGGCTAAGGTACCCGAGGAAGTTGCCACGGCGTTAGAGGGATTCTTTGAGCTCAACCAGTTGCATAACGCTCGGCTCAGGCATCAGATTATGGATGTCGCGCGAACCTTAAACGCGCAGGGTATAAACCCTGTGTGGCTCAAGGGTGCCACGCAACTTTTAGCTGCTGATTGGCAGCAGTCACCACGCATGATGCTGGATCTTGATTTTTGGCTGCCAGATCAAACCATGTATGCCCCGGCACTTGAAACACTGGGTGCCGATGGGTACACCATTCCAGAGGAATATGAGGGTCTCTCAGACACAAAGCACCACCATTTTTTGCGGAGAATGAAAGTGGGGGCGCCTGCCGGCATAGAAATCCATAGGGATTTGGTTGAACTCCGGGCTCATTGGCTTTTAGAAAATAAACCTGCGCTACAAGAGGTTAAGTGGCTAAATTGGGAAGGTCATGAGATCGGGGTACTTAGCGCCTTAGACCGGTGTATACACAGCTATATCCAGTGTACAGAGATGAATAACAACGGCCTGATATTAGGTCAAGTCTCGTTGATGAAGGCGCATGATTTTGTGCTTAGGTACCAGTCTCTGAATGGAGGAGAGAAGGAATCCTTTTTAGCTCGAATTCGAAATGCTTCAGGAATAAAAGCAGCCAAACGTTTTATTACTTACCTTTCTGAATTTCTTGGCATGCCAAATCCACTACCTGCAAATAGAGACCTTGTTAAACGCGTAAAAGCCAATTATGAGCCAAGTCTTTGGTTGAATCCTCGTAGGATGGTTATTGAATACAATGCGTCCTTATTTTACGAAATTCTTAGAACTACTGGATTGGGGCCGCCTTCGAGTTGGATCAACAAGGCTCTCAGAAGGGTTCAACAATGTATCTCATACCGACCAGAGCTGTAGCTGCTTGTCGACATTGACCGAAAGCCAGCTTGCGTTAAGATAAAAAAATAATTTTGGATAGTTGGTAAATCGCGGGGGGGGGCAGGTATAATCGTTCAGCTTTGAACGCTGTGATTGTACATGCTAGTTATCCCTCCAGATAACTGGGCAGGGCGGTAGCGTTCATAAATTATATGCAAGCATAATCGGCTATCAATTGAACACTCGCCAAATTCAAAATCAAGAAGAGCGCTTTTTTAGGGTCATGCGGGCGCTGAGTGAGTCGCCCGATCTCAGCCAACGTGAAATTGCCAGCAAACTCGGTATGAGCCTCGGTGGCCTCAACTACTGTCTTAACGCGCTCATCGACAAAGGCTTCATCAAGCTGGATAACTTTCAGCACAGCACGCACAAGCTGAAATACGTGTACATCCTTACGCCAGCAGGTCTAGCGCAGAAGATGGCTATGACCGGCAGCTTTCTCAAAAGAAAGCTCGACGAGTACGAAGCGTTAAAAGAAGAAATCGAACAGCTTCAGGCAGAGACAATAGATCGGCAGGAGAGGCTAATCGTATGATCCAGGCAACCCCCGTTATTCTCTGCGGTGGTTCAGGGACCCGGTTGTGGCCTTTGTCCCGTACAGGCTTTCCCAAACAGTTTCTGTGCCTCACGGGAGCGCAAAGCCTCTTCCAGTTGGCGGCTGAGCGACTTCAGGCATTAGGCACTTCTGACATTGAAGTCGCGCAACCACTCATTGTCACCAACGAAGAACACCGCTTTCTAGCCAGTGAACAACTGCGTGAAGCTGGCCTTGATTGCGCCGCCATGCTGCTTGAACCGGTTGGTAAAAACACCGCCCCGGCGCTCACCTTGGCAGCATTGGCCGCGATCGAGAATGGACAAGATCCCATCCTGGTCGTCACTCCTGCCGACCAGATCGTAATCGATCAAGCGGCATTTCAATCGGCCATGCAGGCCGCTATTCGAGAAGCTGCAACGGGCAGCATCGTTATCCTCGGTATTGCCCCAGATAAAGCCGAGACCGGTTACGGTTACATTCAGACTGCAGCGCAGGTTGGGTCGAGCACTGTTGTTGAAACCGTCCAGCGCTTTGTCGAAAAACCTGACCCCGCCACCGCCGAGAAATACCTGGAGGAGGGTGGTTACTACTGGAATGCCGGCATGTTCGTGCTTGAAGCCTCAGTCTGGCTCAAAGCCCTCCAAGGTTTCAGACCGGATATCTTAGAAGCCACCCAAGCTGCTTGGGCGAAACGTACACTGGATGCTAACAGCGCCTCGAACTTTGTCCGCCCGGACAAAGCCGCTTTTAACCAGATACCCGCTGAATCCGTCGACTACGCCGTCATGGAGCGCTGCCCTGGTAGCGAATTCCCCATAAAAATGGTGCCGCTTGACGCAGGATGGAGTGATCTTGGTGCCTGGGATGCCGTTTGGAACGTCTCGACTAAAGACGGCAACGGTAACTCGCATCATGGTGATGTGCTTGCCACCGATAGTGTTAACACACTAGTGCATGCCACCAGCCGGTTGGTTAGCCTGGTTGGTGTGAATAATCTCGTCGTCATTGAAACGGCCGATGCCGTCATGGTTGCTGACAAAGCACGTTGCCAGGACGTTAAAACCATCGTTGGCGATTTGCATAGCAACGGCCGGTCAGAACAAAATCTACATCGCAAAGTCAGCCGACCCTGGGGCTGGTACGACTCCGTCGACATGGGCCCAAGGTTTCAGGTCAAGCGTATTGGGGTCAAACCCGGTTCAAGCCTAAGCCTGCAGAAGCACCACCACCGTGCCGAGCACTGGATCGTCGTCAAAGGGACTGCCGAGGTCACTTGCGGTGACGATACCTTCACCCTGACAGAAAACCAGTCCACCTACATTCCCATCGGTGAAGTGCATCGGTTGCGTAACCCCGGTGTCTCTGAGCTAGAGATCGTTGAAGTGCAATCGGGCTCTTATCTGGGTGAGGATGACATCGTCCGTTTGGAAGACACCTACGGCCGTGTCGCCATTAATCAACCGCGCAGTTTATGAATCAATTTCCTAAAATCTACGTCGCTGGCCACCGCGGTATGGTTGGTTCCGCCATCGTTCGTCATCTCGTGGCAGAGGGGCATCCGCAAGACCGCATTATCGGCCGCACGCATGCTGAACTCGATCTCACCAATCAGGCTGCCGTGCGTGACTTCTTTGAAGTTGAACGCCCGGATCAGGTTTACCTTGCCGCCGCCAAAGTCGGCGGTATCCATGCCAATAACACCTATCCGGCTGACTTCATCCTCGACAATCTGTTCATCGAGGCTAACATCATCGATGCCGCCTTCCGGGTGGGTGTCAAGAAACTGCTCTTCCTCGGCTCCAGCTGCATCTACCCCAAGCTGGCTCCCCAGCCCATGCGTGAAGATGCCTTGCTGACAGGTATCCTCGAAGCCACCAACGAACCCTACGCCATTGCTAAGATCGCCGGCATTAAACTCTGCGAGAGTTATAACCGGCAGTACGGGGAGGACCACGGCATTGACTACCGCTCTGTCATGCCCACCAACCTCTATGGCCCCGGTGACAACTACCACCCCGAGAACTCACACGTCATACCGGCACTCATCCGTCGCTTCCACGAGGCGAAAGAGACTAACGCGCCGGAAGTCGTGATCTGGGGTTCCGGCACTCCTATGCGCGAATTCCTCTACGTCAATGACATGGCTGCTGCATCGGTTCACGTCATGAACCTCAACCAGGCCACCTATCAGCGACATACGCAGCCCATGTTAAGCCACATCAACGTCGGCTTTGGCTCGGACGTCACCATCAAAGAACTCGCTGTGCTCGTTGGCCAGACCGTCGGTTATACCGGCAACATCAGTTTCGACCCCACAAAACCCGACGGTACACAAAAGAAGCTCATGGACAGCAGTCGACTCAAATCGCTCGGCTGGCTGCCACAAGTTAACCTCGAAGCGGGCCTTAAGCTCGCTTACGCTGATTTCCTCAATAACTCGCAACTTAGAAACTAACAAATTAAAAAACAGGAATCCCAAAGTATGACCACACAACTCAAAGTTGCCCTTATCACTGGCGTTACCGGTCAGGATGGGGCCTACCTTGCCGAATTCCTGCTCGACAAAGGCTACATCGTCCACGGCATCAAACGCCGCTCCAGTCTCATTAACACCGATCGCATCGACCATCTGTACAAAGACCCCCATGAACCCGGCGTCCGCTTCTTCCTGCATCACGGGGATATGACGGACAGCTCCAGCCTTGTCCGCATCATCCAGCAGACCCAGCCTGACGAAATCTACAACCTCGCGGCTCAAAGCCACGTTCAGGTCAGCTTCGAAGAACCCGAATACACCGCCAACTCCGACGCTCTCGGTGCCCTGCGCATACTGGAATCCATCCGAATCCTCGGTCTCGAGAAAAAGTCCCGCTTCTACCAGGCCTCCACCTCGGAACTCTACGGCCTCGTCCAGGAAATTCCTCAAAAGGAAACCACCCCCTTTTACCCGCGAAGCCCTTACGCTGTAGCTAAGCTTTACGCCTATTGGATCACTATCAACTACCGGGAAGCCTACGGCATCTACGCCTGTAATGGCATTCTCTTCAACCACGAAAGTCCACTTCGTGGCGAAACCTTTGTTACCCGCAAGATCACCCGAGCCTTGGCCGCCATCAAAATGGGCAAACAGGACTGTCTCTACCTCGGCAACATGGATGCCAAACGTGACTGGGGTCATGCCCGGGACTATGTTGAAATGCAGTGGCTCATGCTCCAGCAGGAGCAACCGGAAGACTTTGTCATTGCTACAGGCGTTCAATACTCGGTCAGAGACTTCGTTAATGCCGCAGCCAAAGAGCTCGACATCCAGATTCGTTGGGAAGGCCAAGGAGAAGAAGAGAAGGGTTATGACCAAACCGGCAATTGTATCGTCGCCGTCGATCCAAGGTACTATCGTCCAACCGAAGTAGAGTCACTTCTAGGGGACGCAACTAAGGCCAAGGAAAAGCTAGGGTGGACACCGAGGACAAGCTTTGAAGACCTTGTTAAGGAAATGGTGAATTCAGATTTGCTTATAAAGCATTAGTGGAAAAGACAGAAAATCTCTGCGAGAGTATAACCTAACGTTTTAGTGGGTCTTAGGAAGTTAAAGCGGGTTAAGACGCAGTAATTTGAGAATAACGAGGTAAAGCTTATCCTCCCGATGGTTGAATCGAAACTCAGTTTCCTTGAGATGCAGATAGAAGTTTCGTTTGGTCA
>JACCDN010356114.1_pt1 | contig 13948 bp, 16 predicted proteins | sample 7441691 | NCBI WGS metagenome assembly JACCDN01 (sample SAMN15323439, study PRJNA562643) | freshwater metagenome | isolation source: river surface water | place: USA:Blue River Watershed | collected 2017-08-16
ACGGTGTATCGAGCGGTCTTGATTATTACATTCTTAAAAATAGTTGGGGAACCACATGGGGCGAGTCTGGTTATATGCGCATTGGTAAGGGCAATGACCCAGCTACTGGAAAACCATATAATGGCGGAGAAGGACAATGTGGATTGTTGATGCAAGGTGTTTATCCTGTTCTATAAAAAATTGAATTAATACTATATATACAATAATATAGTATTATAACATTAACAGTTTTTCCGACGTAGTATTTGTTATTAGCTAGCTCTAAAATATATATATGTACATCTTTGGATTATTGTATTTAATCGAGTTTGTATAATAATATAATTAATTTTATTACAACAAGTAGTTGAAATTATTTTTTACAAAATCGCACGCGATGTATTATATTGATAAGAATATACAGATATTATAATAGAGCGTACATAAATAAAAATGAATGAAAATAATTACGAGACAGCAAAAAAAACTTATGTAAAATATTATACAAATGCGCTTAAGTTAATAAGCACTGCGCCTCGTTTTGACGTTTTTGCTAACATATCAAACCCATCTATTAATATAATGCAAGAAGAAGAAGACTGTGATACATTTGAAAATATGGAAATTTTTAATTGCGGGTTACCTGACGGTGAATTAGAAACTAGAAAAGTCAGCGAACTTACATATGATGAAAGATTTAACTTTATGAAGGAGCTAGTTGCAGCTGCTGAAAATTATAGAAAGGCAATTATTCAATTTTCAGAGAACCCTCATCGCGAGTTAGCAGACTCTGCTCTTGACATGTTTGATATGACTATGATGTGTTTTATAACACAAGTTGTTGCTAATCCTCAGCTTTCACAACCTTCCGAGGACAAAAAAGATTTTAAAAATAATTTGAAGATGCTTATAAGTAACTTTAAATAAAATCATTAAGTTTGTAGCTTGTAAAATTGAATAGATTTATTGTGTTTTTTATTAAATAAATTTACAATATTTTATATATATTTTTTAGAAATGAACGTACCGTCGTGCAACTGTTTTAAATTTGTGTCGTCTTTGTATTTTACAAAGGACTTACATTGTGATATTATAAATGAATTGTTAGGAAGCAATATTGTTCTTAATAAAGAATCATTTGAAACGATTGACGGAGAAATATATGTAATTGAGCCAGATTTTCATCTAATATCATCAAAAGCAGACATTACTATTTACTGGTTGAACTTAGATTATGAACGCATTCAAGAGTATAATAATAGAATTGTTAAATATCTTGGTGTAAATAAATACTATTGGGACATATACGATCGCGAATCAAACGAATTTATAGCGGAATGTAGAAGCGGAGTATTTGAAATAAATGGTGAAACCAGCATTTTAAATGCAGTTGATAGAAAATACGATAATATTATTGATACTTTGCCTTCGATGCGGATATGCAATTAAAGCCAACTATAAGTCTGGCAATCGGACAATGTGGAATATATAATACTCAAGTGTAAAATATAATAAATACAACAATTGTTATTAATTATATTAATGACTAATAAATACTACGTAAGACATATTCGAATAAATACATGTTCATATTCGCGTATAAATACAAATAAATTATATTTATATTTAACTAACGAAAATAAGTATTATAGTGAAACTAAGTATGAATATAATATACAATTATTATCAACACCATTTAATTATAATATAGTAAAAAATGAAGATGTTACTGAAAATATGAATTTATATAAATTTGTTGAATATTTTAATGAAGAATTTCCAATTAAAGTATCTTTAAATGAGTTAATAGAATTAACTAAAAAAAATAATAAATTACATTGTGAATTAGAAAAAATGGATAATACATTGTATGGAGATAATTATTATGATACAGAATTAAATGCATATAATAATTGTATAATAATACCAAATAATAAATATGAATATTTTACACTTCATAAGAGTTATGGAACTTATGGAGATTATACAAAACATAACATAGTAATTGGATTATATACATATGATGAATTAACAAATAAATATACATTTGTAAAACACAGCATGTATAATAAATTAAATAATATGTATTATGTATGTGAATTATATAATTAACAACAGTTAGTTCATATAAACTTATATTAAATAATATAAACACCAAGTAACCATAAGATTAATGGACTCAGTAAAATTTTCACAAGTACATGAAGACCCAGATATTGAATTAGAGTTAGTAAATAAAACAGCAGACATTAATAAAACAATTTTACTTATAGCTTCCGGAGGTGAAACTGGGTTTTATTTACTTAATGATACAATAACACAAATTGAAATGGTAGATTTTAATGAAAGCCAAATAATGCTATGTAAAAAAAAACTGGAATGCATTAAAACAGATAATTACTCAGAATTAAAAACCCTTGGCACTATTGGTATTTATGAAAAAATGTTTGCTAGTCTATCAACTACCAAAATTCAAAACGTATTTTCTAATGAAAATCTAATTAAGCACTTTACTTCTAATGCAGTTAAATATTCAACTAAAAAAACATTTTATGAACATTTTGCTGAAGTTATTGAGAAGTTAAAACTGAATTATTTGCCAGATAATTATTGGAGAAACCAACTAACGTGTGAAACCTCCACAATTAACCCAGTTTATTGGTCTAATATATCCAATATAAAGTCTAATTGGACAAAATTAAAATTTTACTGCGCAAATTTGTTTGATTTTATTTCTAATACTAAGCTAACCTATAATTTAATTAGTTTGTCAAATATTACAGACTGGATGGATATACACGAAATAACTAAATTGGTTTCTCTTGCACATAAAGTATTAAAACCAAATGGATATGTATTAATTAGAAAACTTATTAGTGACCACGATTTATCTAGTATAATTGCAAGCACTGGACTATATTTACAAGATGAAAATTACCAAGACAAAAGCCTATTATATACGCAAGTGTTAGCTTTGAGAAAGCTTGAACAATTCTAAATACAAATTTAAAAATACATTTATTGTCTTTGAAATTATTTCACAATCAAATTTACTTACTTTATTTAAAAAATTTAGAGAATGGTCAATATCCATAAGTGCGTGCATTGTATAATGGTGTTCAAGTTTTTTTCCAATTTTTTTTGATACATAATTGTGTATTATTAAACTTATATAAATATAAATAAATTCAATAGTACCAAATGCTAATAACCTCGTATTTGAATCAGAGTTATATACTTCATTTAAATAATTTAAAAATATATTAATAGGCTCTGGTACTTTAATATCGTTATGTGTATTTGTTGTTGGAAATCCTAATATATATAAATAATTTATGAACGTTTTTGTATGCGGTTCTGTGTTTTGGTCACCAATTTCATCCATATAATTAGCACGGTATATTTGTTTAATTTGTTCATCCGATTCAATAGATTCAACACTTGACATTAAATTTCCCCAAGCATGAACTGCCCAAAAAAAGGGTTTTTGAGCCTGTAAAAATGTTTTTAAATCTAATTGGTTTGATATTAACTGGGAAAAAAACTCGTGAGTACAAATTTGGTTATAAATTTCAAACTGAAATATATTTTCGGATAAGTTTTTATTTGAAAATTTATCGAGTTTATTTGAAATTAAAGACTTTATAATTTCTATTGTACATGACTCTGTTTGAAGTATTTGCATATATTATAGTAATTTTAATTAGTCTTTATGCGTATTACATTAAAAATATAACTTTACTTGATCAGTCAGACAATAAGCAACTAAAAAAAGTATTACAATTTGAGTTAGCAATGAGACACAAATATCCAATGGGTCAAGACCATTTTTATATTTCTCATGGTTCTAATTATATGGATTTTTTTAATAGGTTAGGTCAGCCAAGTTATTATTATATAAAAAATAATCAAGGTAATATTGTTGGAACTGCGTGCGGAATTTTACGAACAATTGAAAATATAAAAACGTGGTATATTTGTGATTTAAAAGTAGATATTTTACATAGAGGAAATGGGTTTAGTATAAAATGTTTGGCAAAAGGATTAATTCCTTCATATATAAAATCAAACAAGTGTTTTGCAATATGTATGCAACCTAATTTAACTATTGAAAATATTATTAATAACATAATTTATCCAAAAATTAAACCTTCAAAAAAAATTAATATATATTTGTTAGATTCAACAGATGTTATTGAGTGCTTTAATGAAATAGAAACATATTATTCTGGAAGTTTTAAATTGATGTCTAATCTAGGTGTAAAAGATATAATATTAGAATCAACTAATAATGCTTTACAAGTTTTACATATAAAAAAATCTGACCAAACTGACAAAATAACTATATCTGATATAAAACCAGATTATAAGTATTTTATTGCAGTTGTTGAAATTGATAATTTAAATGCAAAATTTGCTCATAAACTATTTGGAACAGCACTTATTTATTCTTACAATATGGAAAATTTTGACTGGAAGCAAATATCTTCTGGTGAAATTTAATTATTTGAAATAAATTTTCTATTGATTAAATATTTTTCATAATTTGGAGTTATCCAACGACAGTAATCCATAATGTCCATATTTATTAATGGCAAACCTGCTTCTAATAAAGCCTCGTTTGCAATAAAGCGCTTTCCATCTGGGCATTTGCATTTGCGAACGCTTAAAGCCCGATGCACTTTTACAAACTTTGACTTGCAAATACATAGCGGATAATGAGCTGACTTGTAATAGTTTGATGCAGGCCTTCCACCCCAGTCTTCAAAATAGCCTATGACATCGGAGTCTAAAATCATTTGCTCAATTAGGTTTGGGTCGTCATATGCCTTAACAACCATCTTACGAAACGTGTTTAAATAATCACTACCTGCGGTTAAAGCATCGCTACCTGCGGTTAAATTTTCCATTTTTATATTGTTATTTATATATATTTAAATAAATAAATCAATTTTATAATATGTTAAAAAATTGATTTATTTTAAATCGTATATTAGTAACAAAATAACATATTATTGATAGATAATGTCACACAACGACGATATTTTGGAAAATTTTGTATTTCCTAACGTAAAATATTACAAAGATGTTGTAAATCCAACGACATTTATATCGAGCGAAACCTTAAAAAAAACTATTGAAGATTATTTTAATAGAACCGAAGGTTCCGAAGGTTCCGACTGTCGGGAACGAAGTTCCCTTAATGGTACTAATACAAATGATATATCAAACTGGGACACAAGTGAAATAACAGACATGTCAAATTTATTTTCAAATATAAAACAAATATCTATTGAACCAATAATACTGAATTGGGATACAAGTAATGTTACAAATATGTCTTGGATGTTTTATAATTGCAAACAAGATTTTATATTAAATTTTAATACAAGTAATGTTACAAATATGTCAAATATGTTTTATAATGCAATAAATTTTAATCAACCATTAAATTTTGATACAAGTAATGTTACAGATATGTCTTGGATGTTTTATGATGCAATAAATTTTAATCAACCATTAAATTTTGATACAAGTAATGTTATAGATATGTCTTGGATGTTTTATAATGCAATAAATTTTAATCAACCATTAAATTTTGATACAAGTAATGTTACAAATATGTCAAGTATGTTTAATTGTGCAATAAAATTTAATCAACCATTAAATTTTAATACAATTAATGTTACTAATATGGCTAGTATGTTTAGTAATGCAATAAAATTTAATCAACCATTAAATTTTAATACAAGTAATGTTACAGATATGTGTTATATGTTCCAATATGCAACTAATTTTAATCAACCATTAAATTTTGATACCAGTAATGTTACAGATATGTCAAGTATATTATATATGTATAATATTGCTTTTGCTAATTTTAACCAACCTATTTATTTTCGATCCTATATAAAAAAAATATATTTATTTGTTAAACCCAAAAATATATATGTATTAACACCTCAACATTACAATAAATTGTTGTTGTTTTGTGTGTTAAATCAAATAAACCCGGAATTACTTTATTTGTTTTAAGGGAACTTTGTATTCAGAGGCAACTGCGTTGCCTTCTATGCCCGAGTGGGCGCTTTTGCTAACTAAGTTTTTCTTAAAAAATTGATTTGTTTTTTAATATTTGCATTATAAAACAAATAATAAAGAATGAGAACATTTACAACTAAACATGAATTAAGAATTGCTATATTAAACTATTTTGATGGTATTGATAATACTGATATATCCAATTGGAACACAAGTAAAATAACAGACATGACGGGTTTATTTGAAGATATAAAACAAATATCAATTGAACCAATAGTACTAAATTGGGATACAAGCAATGTAACAAATATGTCTTGGATGTTTTTTCGTTGCAAACAAAATTTTATATTAAATTTTAATACAATAAATGTAACTAGTATGAGATATATGTTTTGTAATGCAACTAATTTTAATCAACCATTACAATTTGATACAATTAATGTTACTGATATGGATGGTATGTTTGAAAATGCGATTACTTTTAATCAACCATTAAATTTTGATACAAGTAATGTTACTAATATGTCTATGATGTTTTGTAATGCAAGTAATTATAATAAACCATTAAATTTTAATACATTAAATGTAACAAATATGGCTAGAATGTTTTGGGACGCAACAAATTTTAATCAACCATTAAATTTTAATACAAGTAAAGTAACTGCTATGGCTTGTATGTTTGAAGGTGCAACTAATTTTAATCAACCATTGGATTTTGATACAAGCAAAGTAACTTATATGTATGCTATGTTTGAAAGTGCAGTTAATTTTAATAATCAACCAATTTATTTTCAATCAAAGAATGAAAATAATTATATTGATATATTTAAAAATTCTTTATTTGATGGACAAGAAAATAAATATGTTTTAAAATCTCAACATTATAATAAATTGCTGTTGTTTTATATATTAAATCAAATAAACCCGGAATTACCATATTTGTTTTAGAAAAAACCTACAGGCCAACTTACGTCCTTTCCAGCCGACCTACAGTTTCCTTAAAAAATTGATTTGTTTTTTATTATTTGCATTATAAAACAAACAACAAATATGAGAACATTTACAACTAAACATGAATTAAGAATTGCTATATTAAACTATTTTGATGGTATTGATAATACTGATATATCCAATTGGAACACAAGTGAAATAACGGACATGAAGAGTTTGTTTGAATCTATAAAACAAAAATCTGTAAAACCAATAACACTTAATTGGAATACAAGTAATGTAACAAATATGTCTTTTATGTTTTATTATTGCAAACAAGATTTTATATTAAATTTTGATACAAGTAAAGTTACTAATATGGATAGTATGTTTAGTAATGCAACAAATTTTAATCAACCATTGCAATTTGATACAAGTAATGTTACCGATATGTCAAGTATGTTTGAAAGTGCGATTAATTTTAATCAACCATTAGAATTTGATACAAGTAATGTTACCGATATGTCAAGTATGTTTTGTAATGCAAGTAATTTTAATCAACCATTGGATTTTGATACAAGTAATGTTATAGATATGCGTTATATGTTTTGTAATGCAATTAAATTTAATAAACCATTAAATTTTAACACAAGTAATGTAAGTGATATGGCTTATATGTTTTGTAATGCACTTTATTTTAATCAACCATTGGATTTTGATACGAGTAAAGTAACTTATATGTATTTTATGTTTTCTCGTGCAACTGATTTTAATCAACCATTAGATTTTGATACAAGTAAAGTAACTATTATGTCTCATATGTTTGAATATGCACTAAATTTTAATCAACCATTGCACTTTAATACAAGTAACGTTACAGATATGTCATATATGTTTAAATGTGCAACTAATTTTAATCAACTGTTAAACTTTAATACAAGTAAAGTTAGAGATATTGATTATATGTTTTGTAATGCAAATAATTTTAATCAACCAATTTATTTTCAATCTTATAAAAAAAATAAATCTATATTTAATAAACAAGAAAATATATATGTTTTAACACCTCAGCATTACAATAAATTGGTGTTATTTTATAAGTTAAACCAAATCAATCTGGAATTACCATATTTGTTTTAAGGGAAGCGTCCAGTCGGGAAACAGAGTTTCCCTTAAGCGCAATTTGTGACTTCTAATCAAATCAGAGCTGAAGCGTCCAGTCGGGAAACAGAGTTTCCCTTAAGGGAACTCGTCGATTCAGCCGACTGCGTCGGCCTATGCCCTTATAATCCCATACTAATGAAGGGAAGTGGCAAGGACGTAAGTTGGCCCGCAGGGCCAACCGAATAACCGTAGGTTTCTTCTAGCGGAACTGAGTTTTTTTAAAAAATTGATTTGTTTTTAATATTTGACTTAAAACAAACAAAAAACAAATATGAGAACATTTACAACTAAACAAGAATTAAGAAACGCTATAATAAACTATTTCAATGGAACTGATAACACTGATATATCTAATTGGGACACAAGTCAAATAACAGAGATGATGTGTTTATTTGAAGATATAAAACAAATATCGATTAAACCAATAGTACTAAATTGGGATACAAGCAATGTAACAAATATGTGTTGGATGTTTTTTCGTTGCGAACAAAATTTTATATTAAATTTTAATACAATAAATGTAACTAATATGCGATATATGTTTTGTAATGCAACTAATTTTAATCAACCATTACAATTTGATACAATTAATGTTACTGATATGGCTGGTATGTTTGAATATGCAAGAAATTTTAATCAACCATTACAATTTAATACAATTAATGTTACTGATATGTCTTGGATGTTTTTTGAAGCAATAAATTTTAATCAACCATTGCAATTTGACACAAGTAATGTTACAGATATGAAATGTATGTTTAAATATGCAATAAATTTTAATCAACCATTAAATTTTGATACAAGTTCTGTTACAAATATGACATGTATGTTTAAGTATGCAACAGATTTTAATCAACCTTTAAAATTTGATACAAGTTCTGTTATAAATATGGCATTTATGTTTTATAATGCAACAAATTTTAATCAACCATTGCACTTTAATACAAGTAATGTTACTGATATGTCTTGTATGTTTAATAATTCAACTAATTTTAATCAACCATTGCAATTTGACACAAGTAATGTTACTAATATGTGTTGTATGTTTGAATATGCAACAAATTTTAATCAACCATTGCAATTTGACACAAGTAAAGTATTTGATATGGCTTATATGTTTTATAAAACAACCAATTTTAATCAACCATTGCATTTTGATACTTCAAATGTTACAAATATGACTAGAATGTTTTGCAATGCAAAAAAATTTAATCAACCAATTTATTTTCAATCATATAATGAAAATAATTATATTGATATATTAAAAAATTCTTTATTTGATGGACAAGAAAATAAATATGTTTTGAAACCTCAACATTATAATAAATTGCTCTTGTTTTACATGTTAAATCAAATAAACTCGAATTTACTTTATATATTTTAGCGGAAGCGCCCAGTTGGGAAACGAAGTTTCCCTTAGAAGAAACCTACGGTATCTCCTAGCCACTTCCATTTTTACCTTATAACTATTATATAAGAAACCTACGGTCGGCATAAGAACACCTTTTTTTATTAGTATAGGATTATAAGGAACCGAGTTTTTCTTAGAAAATTGATTTGTTTTTTATGATATTACTTAAAACAAACAAAAAAACAAATATGAGAACATTTACAACTAAAGAAGAACTAAGAAATGCTATAATAAACTATTTTAATGGAACTGATAACACTGATATATCTAATTGGAATACAAGTCAAATAACAGATATGAAGTATTTATTTGACAATATAAAACAAAAAATTGTAGAACCAATAGTACTAAATTGGGATACAAGCAATGTAACAAATATGTCTTTTATGTTTTTGAATTGCGAACAAGATTTTATATTAAATTTTAATACAATAAATGTAACTAATATGAGATATATGTTTTATAATGCAAATAATTTTAATCAACCATTACAATTTAATACAAATAATGTTACTGATATGGCTGGTATGTTTTATTGTGCAAAAAATTTTAATCAACCATTACAATTTGATACAAGTAATGTTACAAATATGGAATCTATGTTTGAAAATGCAAGTAATTTTAATCAACCTTTAAAATTTGATACAAGATTTCTTACAAATATGTCTGATATGTTTAATAATGCAACAAATTTTAATCAACCATTGCAATTTGACACAAGTAAAGTATTTGATATGGCTTATATGTTTTATAATGCAATAAATTTTAATCAACCATTGGATTTTGACACAAGTAAAGTAATTGATATGTCTGGAATGTTTTGTAATGCAGTTAATTTTAATCAACCTTTACACTTTGATACAAAAAATGTTATAAATATGGGCGGAATTTTTTGGTATGCAACAAATTTTAATCAACCTATTTATTTTCAATCTTTATTTTATGAACAAAAAAATATATATGATTTAAAGCCTCAGCATTATAACAAATTGCTATTGTTTTACGTGTTAAATCAAATAAACTCAGATTTACTTTATATATTTTAAAGGAACCAAAGCTTTCGCTAAGCGAACCGAAGGTTCCAACTGTAGGGAACGAAGTTTCCTTAAAAAAACCAACAGTTAAAAACGAAGTTAAAAACGAAGTTAAAAACGAAGTTAAAAACGAAGTTAAAAACGAAGTTAAAAACAAAGTTAAAAAATTGATTTGTTTTTTAATATTTGACTTAAAACAAACAACAAAAATGAGAACATTTACAACTAAAAAAGAATTAAGAAACGCTATAAAAAACTATTTTAATGGCACTGATACTACTGATATATCTAATTGGGACACAAGTAAAATAGAATGCATGACATATTTATTTGAAAATATAGAACAAATTTCTATTGAACCAATAACACTAAATTGGAATACAAGCAATGTTAAAAGTATGCATTGTATGTTTTACAATTGCAAGCAGAATTTTATATTAAATTTTGATACTAGCAATGTTATAAATATGTCATTAATGTTTTATAATGCAACAAATTTTAATCAACCATTAAATTTTAATACAAGTAATGTTACTAATATGTGTTGTATGTTTTATAATGCAACAAATTTTAATCAACCATTAAATTTTAATACAAGTAATGTTACTGATATGTGTTGTATGTTTGAATATGCAACAAATTTTAATCAACCATTGCAATTTGACACAAGTAATGTTACTAATATGTGTGGTATGTTTTATAATGCAATAAATTTTAATCAACCATTAAATTTTGATACTTCAAATGTTACAAATATGTCTGATATGTTTTCTGAGACAACTAATTTTAATCAACCATTAAATTTTGATACTTCAAATGTTACAACTATGACTAGAATGTTTTGCAATGCAACAAATTTTAATCAACCATTGCATTTTAATACAAAAAAAGTAACATGTATGTGTGGTATGTTTTATAATGCAACAAATTTTAATCAACCATTGCATTTTAATACCAGTAAAGTTAATAATATGGGTGGTATGTTTTCTGAAACCAATTTTAATCAACCGTTAAATTTTGACACAACCAATGTTACAGATATGTATTCTATGTTTTCTAACACAACTAATTTTAATCAACCAATTTATTTTAAAGCAAACAATGAAGAATGTTATGAAGACATATTTAAAAATTCTTTATTAGATGAACAAGAAAACAAATATGTTTTAACACATCAACATTACAATAAATTGCTGTTGTTTTATTTGTTAAACCAAATAAACAGTGAATTGCTTTATTTATTTTAAGGAAAGCGGTCAGTTAAAAAATTGATTTGTTTTTTAATATTTGTATTATCAAACAACAAAAAATGAGAAAATTTACAACAATACGACAATTAAAAAAAGCAATAAAAAATTATTTTACTTTTAATGGATATAAAAGTGAAAATATATCTAATTGGGACACAAGCCTTATTACAGACATGTCATATTTGTTTGAAGATATAAAACAAATATCAATTGAACCAATAATACTTAATTGGGATACAAGCAATGTAACAAATATGTCTTGGATGTTTTGGAATTGCGAACAAGATTTTATATTAAATTTTAATACAAGTAATGTTACAGATATGTGTATGATGTTTAAAAATGCAATAAACTTTAATCAACCATTAGAATTTAATACAAAAAATGTAATAGATATGAGTGGAATGTTTTACAATGCAGAAAAATTTAATCAACCTTTATATTTTAATACAAGTAATGTAATACATATGACATATATGTTTTATAATGCAACAAATTTTAATCAACCGTTACATTTTAATACTTGTTCTGTGGTAAGTATGTCTAATATGTTTAGTGATGCAGCTAATTTTAACCAACCGTTGAATTTTGATACGAGTAATGTTAAAATAATGTTTGGTATGTTTTGGACCGCAACTAATTTTAATCAGCCGTTAAATTTTAATACAAAAAATGTAACGGATATGTCATATATGTTTTATTATGCAACCAATTTTAATCAACCTATTTATTTTCAATCATTAAAAAATCATAGCTATAAAAGTATATATATTTTAACACCTCAACATTACAATATATTGCTGTTGTTTTATATATTAAACCAAATAAACTCTGAATTGCTTTATTTATTTGATTAGATGGGAACTCGGTTCCCTTGGCAAACGCGCCCAGTCAAAAAAAGGAGGCAACTGCGTTGCCTCTGAATCCACTTGGCACCTTAATATACTTATATATATTATATGAGCGAACACTATTTAGAAGATCATGATACGGAAGAAATAACATATTTAGATGCTGAAGAATCAAAAAATAAATTAATCCGAGAAATGGAAAATGAAATTGCTAATGCACTGGATGAAATTAAAAATGGAAATATATTTGAAGAAAATAATAATAGAGTTGATTTATATCCAGGTCCAAGTAAGTATAAACTACAAAAAAATCAAGGTAAAAACCCCGAAGATGAAGATTTTTTTATTAGCGAACCTCCGCAGTATGCACTTAACGCATTTAAACCAAGCGGTAATTCAGCAAGAGTACTTGGTTTAACAAGTAATCCTAGAAAGGACGAATCGCGCGATCTCAACAAAGATACGCGTAGTAGAGCGTTTAAAGTTAATAAGACATTAACTAAAATTCAAAATCAAAATGCTAAGTTAAAAAGTAGATTATTAAATATTAAAAACAGACTTGATGCATTAAAGCGTGGATTGAATTCCACAAATTATAAACTTGATACATTAAAAAGTAGAGCACGCGAAACACATCAAAGAACTCTTAAAACACTTGGACAAAAAGTAACAACAAGTATGGGCGGAAATAAAAGTCTTTCAAGGGCACCAAAGGTGCCCGACTGGGCGCTTTCGCTAAGGAAACCTAATGGTTTCCGAGCAGTGGCAGTAGGACCGGAGGTCCTGAATTCAAGGAAACCGAATGGTTCCCGACTGCTAACTAAGAAACACAGAAAATCCGTTTTCAAATAGTTGCGCAACAAAATGCACAGAAACTGTAAGCCGTGATGCATTACCGCGTTGCATTTGCTCCATTAAATGAATTAAGCTTTTGTTTTTTGGATAAGGCACTTTGTAATGCAATGCAATTTGTTTGAACGTTTGTTGAAAATATTCAAGAGAATACACATGATTAGTTACTTGCGCTACGTTGTCATTGTATGTTATATTTTGAATACAAGCATTGCGTTGTTGTTTGTACATTTGTTTCATATTTTTTACCATAGTAATAAGCCCCGGAATGTATTCAGTTAATGCGGGTATTACGTGGTCTCTAAGCTGGCCTCGTTCTGACCACGCGGGCGTTGAGTCATATGTGAAAGGAATTCTATAGCGCAATGCAAAATCAATAATATCCGTTTTTGGTACTTCAAGAAGGGGGCGCCATATTTGAACACCTCGCTCTTC
>JACCDN010435317.1_pt1 | contig 13947 bp, 14 predicted proteins | sample 7441691 | NCBI WGS metagenome assembly JACCDN01 (sample SAMN15323439, study PRJNA562643) | freshwater metagenome | isolation source: river surface water | place: USA:Blue River Watershed | collected 2017-08-16
CTACATGATGGGCCGATTGCATACCAACATGGTTTTAGTCTTCTCTGTTCTTTATGCTCTGAATATGTTTTTCCAGAGTTACGGCGCAGTCTCCATCATCAAGGTCAAAGCCTATTGGTTCCACGTTCGTGAACGCGGAGTTTTTGGTGCTATCTTTGGAACCTTGATTTCTTTTGGGGTGTACTTTGCATTTGACTGGGGCCAAGCGATTATCGAAGCTTCAAAAATCCATCCAACTACGGAATTAAATCACACACAAAAATTAATCCAGCATCTTTTTGCTGTTGATACTGTTGCAACAGATTCAACATGGTTGGTATTTTTAATTCCTTCATTTCTTTTGATGTGCTGGACATTGATCGACTTTGTCGATCTTAAAGACTCGCCTAAAGAGGCAAATTTTGATGATTTTGACACTGCTGATGCCTCATCAACTGATGATGATCAAGATGTTCCAATCACTATTGGTTTTTTACTGAAAAAGATTTTCACCAGCCCGATCATGTACACCATTGCGTTGGTTGATTTAAGCTCTGGGGTTTTGCGTAATGGTATTATGCAATGGTACCTTGTTTTTGCTCATGAAATGAAAATTAAAGATCCAGTTTATTATTCTGGTGCTGAGTTTTTTGTGAAAAACTGGGGTCTGCTGTTGTGTGTGACTGGTATATTGGGTGGATTTACCGCAGGTATTATTTCCGATCGTTTTTTCCAATCACGCCGTGGGCCACCTGCTGCGATTAACAACGCGATCATGATTATTCTTTTATTAATAATGACCCAAACATTGATGACCAATCCGACAACATTTGGAATATTAGCAATCTTGATGACCTTGGTGGTAATTGGTGTGCACTCGTTAATGTCAGGAACAGCTGCTGCTGATTTCGGCGGTAAAAAAATGACTGCGACTGCGTCTGGTATCGTCGATGGCTGTGTTTACCTAGGTAGCGGTATTCAGTCCTTATCGATCGGTTTTTTATCGGCAAAAAGCTGGACGTATTGGCCAATGTTCTTATTGCCTTTCGCAGTCTTTGGCTTATTTCTTTCAATCCGCATGTGGAAAGAACTACCAGAAGCCACTCGAAAATATATTCTTGAGGTAGAAAACGTAGAGCTAAAAGAAACTCAGGCAGCTCACAAAAAAGAAGCTCACCTGACTCACACCTAATATTTGAATTTAACCATAGGGCGTGAGGACACGCCCACTGTTTACAATAAAAAACCTGATGATTAAAAAATCATTCAGGTTTTTTTGTTTTTACTGAGCGTCTAATTTGAATTCTGTATGCAAAGCTTCAGCTGCTTTTTTCAAATGCTGCTGATCAACCACAGCACTGATTTTAATTTCTGATGTGGTCACCAAATGAACTGGAATCTGATGAGCTGCTAACACCGTAAAAAAGCGAGCAGCAACACCTGGGTGATTTCTCATCCCAACTCCAACCACTGATATCTTAGCAACATTATCCATAATCGTTTGTTCGATATGAACAGAACCTGCGGATTTCAAAACCTCTTTTAATACTTGCAAGGTCAATGGCAAATCTTCTTGTGTGACTGAAAAAGCCAAACGTTGTCCCTCGGCCCCTTGGCTTTGGGTGATAATATCGATACTGACTCCACGAGTAGCCAATACCTGAAATAAATTAGCCAAAAAAGACGTATCTGAGGGAATCGGATTCAATTTAATAACGACAGTCGATGCATCATGAGTCACACCAGCAACTAGAGGATTTTCCATTTTTTCTTTTCCTTTTTGATATTCTGCCAAGTTCTGTTCCGAAACAATCCACGTGCCCTCACGTTCAGCGAAGGTTGTACGCAAATGGATTTTCACATTATGTTTTGCACCCAGCTCGACCGAACGAATGTGTAAAACTTTCGAACCTAAAGAGGCCATCTCCATCATTTCTTCAAATGACAAAGCGGCAATTTCCTTGGCTTTGGGTACAAGCCTTGGATCCGCCGTAAACACAGCTGGTACATCAGTATATATTTCGCAGGAAGAAGAGTTCAATGCCGCTGCTATTGCCACGGCCGTCGTATCAGATCCCCCACGGCCCAAGGTGGTGATATTCATTTCTTCATCGACACCTTGAAATCCTGCAATGATCGGAATGATTCCTTCATCCACCCAGCGATGAAGAGCCTCGGTTTTAATATTTAGAATTCTAGCTTTTGAATAAAGCTTATCCGTTTCAATCCCCAACTGATAAGCCAACAAAGGTTTTGCTTTGTATCCACGTTTTTCAAAAGAAATAGCCAACAGAGCAATAGAAACCTGCTCTCCAGAAGCCACCAACATATCATAGGCTGGGCCACGATAATTCGAATCAATCTGATTTCCCAAGGCGACCAAACGATTGGTTTCACCTGACATGGCAGAGGCAACAACAACTGGCTTTTCACCTTTATTCAAATCTCGAATCACACGCTCAGCAACAGCTTCGATGCGTTCGATAGATCCAACAGAGGTCCCACCAAATTTTTTAACGACAATTTGATTAGAATTCATCTCAAAAATCCCTCTTACTGCAAATTCCCAAATTAATTTTACTCTTCGTTTCTCCTCGGCAGCCTAGCCCAACTAGGCTTTCTCGTCGCGCCTTGATTAAAATTAATTTGGCAACTTTCGTTGCAGAGGGATTTTTGAGATTAATTCTTTTATTTTGCATGCCAAAATGTTTGCTTTTTTTATTCGAAAGATCAAGTCAGAGCATCGTGCAAACTATAAAAAATAATTATTACATCAATCGCATCTATCTATTTGCAATTGAACTCATTCTACAGTTTATTGAGCCACTTTTTTAAAAGAATATAACTTTAGTTCCGAGGGGGGCCTCTTGAACCAAAACGCTAGAGCATTTGCACGCTCACAATCTTCTACACAAAATTTCATTCTTAAATTGTTGGTAGGAGCCACCGTTTCAAGCTTGCTGGCATTTTCAGCATGCACAAAAAAATCATCGACCTCATCTATTGACGGTGAAAATTTGGTGGTTGCCGGCCTTCATACGGATAAAACAATTACAACTGTCAAAAATAAATTGCGAGTCCTGTCCTCACTTGAAATGAAGAAAAATTTTCCAATGGCAGATCTCAAGCGCCAGATGCAATTACAAACCTTGGAAAGCAAACAAAGCTCACTGATTATTGAGATCCCACTGAATTTATTGAACGAGAATTATATCTTTGGTGGAGTTGTGACTCGAGTGATCGACCCACAGGGGGACGAATTACTTGGTGATTTAAAACTTGCAAATTACAAAGAGACTTTGGCGAAATTGAGTTACGACAAAGCCAATAAAAAACTGCAGGTTCTAGGTTGCACACTTCCATGCACAGAAAACTCAAAATATGTCGACCTTATTGATATTCCGGTAGCGATGGATTACCCACAAAACAATTCGATCTTTGTTGATTTCTCACAATTAGACCACGAGCTAGACATCGTACAAAATTGGAACAAATCCAACAGCAGCATCGAATCTCATGATAAAAAAGATTTCCTGGTATCGGCTGTTGATTACTCTTTAAATACTTTGATTTTAGAAACAAACAGTAGTTACGAAAGATCCGTTGAAGGCAAAGAACCATACCAGTATCAGATTTATACTCGATGGTTTTTGAAAATGACTTCGGGCTTTGATCCAATTTTTCAATCGCGTGAACTTTTACCAAGTGTAGGCTTCTTTGATGCCCCAGGAGCTAAAGAAGACAGTCCTCGCATCACTCGCTTTTCAACTGCAAAGCCTATTAAATATTATCTCAAAAACATTCCACAAGAACACCGCAAAGCATTTGCTGATGCCTTGAATGGTTGGAACGATGTTGCAGAAAAAAGTCTGGGCCATAAGATTTTAGAAATGGAATTCTTAGAAACCTCAGACCCACGTTTTTCAATAATTGTTCCAGGTGATATTCGCTACAACGTGATTGAATGGGATCTAGAGACCATTGCTTCATACGGCGGACTGGGTCCTTCGTATGCACACCCAATCACTGGTGAAACCTTCTCAGGTGCCGTTTTGATTCAAGGCCCTGTGATCATTGATATGTACAAAGAATGGTTCAAGCTTGGACAAAATCCGACATCTGCTCAGGTTCAGAAATTTTATCATGCATTAAATAAACGCCCAGAATTCAAAACGGCGTTCAAAGCAAAACATAAAAAAAATAAAAGCAAATATCGTTACATTAGAACGACTCCTGAATTGTACGATGCACGTTTTCAAAAAAGAGATTTTGATCTACCACCGTCAAACATGAGTTATGAAGATTATATGTACGGATATTTCTACGATATGGTTGCCCACGAGATGGGACACAACTTAGGCCTTAGACATAATTTCCGCGGCAATCTTTCAAGCGATGACTCGATGACAATTGGTTCTGTTTCACGCTCTGTGATGGAATACCTTGGTCGCCCATTTAGATATTTAGACCGTCACGGTGAATACGATGCGATGGCGATTTCATATGGCTACAAAGGTGTAACACCAGAACACGACAACTGGTACTGCACAGATGAAGACGAGCTTTCAGCAGATCCAGTAAACAACTCGGCAGAATGCCGCAGCGATGATGCTGGCAGCGATCCATTTAAATTTTATATGGATCGAATGGCATTAGCCTACAAGCTGATTGCAAATCAAGGATCTGACAAGGCCTCAACGTGGACCAGCGAAGACATCGCACCGGTGATAGAATCCGCAGCTGATGGCATTATTGGCTACGCAACATCGGCAGAAGCAACAGCTGCAAAATGGACAAATTTCTTTGGTAAAAATCCAGTTCGCCCTGCAGAGCCCGTTTTAGTTCCAACTTATGTGAGTGCGATGCTGAATACTTTGGTTTGTAATTCTGATGTCGCAAATGATGTGGCACAAAAAACAACGGATCAAGATCGCGAAACAACGCAAAAGCTGATCACCGATTTTCAAAATGCAGTTGCCAAGCGCGTTCTTATCCTTGATCCAAATATGCATGCTATCGATTTGGGCAATTTCGCTTGTATCACGCCACCTCCTCCACAATTTGGTTTTCAGGTGACCTATACAGTTAATAAAACAAAATAAACCACATCGACGATTGACAACGAGCCAGCCAGAACATACTCTAACCGCCATTCAAACATGTCGCGGGGTGGAGCAGTCTGGTAGCTCGTCGGGCTCATAACCCGAAGGTCGTAGGTTCAAATCCTGCCCCCGCAACCAATCTCTTCTGAGACCTAAACCCACGTTTTCATGTGGGTTTTTTAGTTTCTGGGCCTGCTTAATTTTTAAACTGCTAATCCTAATTTTCCATCCGATAGTCAACCAATAGTCAACGGCATTCCTAAATCATCCACTACATGCCTCACTCAAACTAATTTTAAAACTTTTTCTGCCGCGACCTCCTTTTCATAAATCAATGGTTTTAATGAAAAAACTTTTGAAACATTGGCGATACTTCCTGATAACAAATGAACATAGTTCATCGTTGTCGTGATATCAGCATGACCGCATATTTCTTTAACCGTCTTAATATCAACACCATTTGCAATCATCAATGTTGCGGCCGTATGTCTAAGGTCATGAAAACGAATTCGTTTTCCACCCCAAAACTTTATGTCCTTAAGAAATTGACGATCTGAAAAGTTATCATGACAAATTGGCAGTCCCTTTTCGTTTCGAAAAATTGTGTCACTTGCTTTGAGATTCTGATTTTTAATCAAAAACTCAAGCTCACATAACAAGTTTTCTGAACATGGAACATGTCTGGCTTTCTTACCTTTAGTTGGTCCAAAATCTAGCGTCACTCGATTGAACTGACGTCGCACCCAAAGACTTGAGCCCTCAGACGAGATGTCTTGGACTTGCAATCCCCAAATCTCTCCGGCTCTCATCGAAGTGTTTAATGCCATCAAGTATGCCACATAGACCCATCGTGATTTTGAATTCAAAGGATAAAGCTCATTCATTTTTGATAAAAATGAAATTGCCTCTTCTTGATTCCAAAACTGCATCTCTTTTGTTTCACGCTTTAATTTTCTAAACCCAACTGAAGGATTATAAGGTATGCGTCGCTGCTTGGTTGAAAAATTTAATATTGCAGTGATCACTTCTGTTTTTCTATTCACTGAGGAATTTGAAAGACCTTTGCGTTTTTCTGCTTGCTGAATTTTTGATAATAGTTCTGGAGTAAACTTATCCATCGTAAATTTGCCATATTCATCAATGACTGTTTTTAAAATTCCATTAGCCCTTTTAATATGGCTCTCTGTAAATCTTAGTTTTCCATCGTTAAACCAAAACTCAGCTTCGTCTTTAAATACGCGATCCTTAAGAGAGATCCCAGCAAATGGGTCTTTTTCACGTGCAATCAGTTCAGTTTTAAATTCCTGAACAAAAGCTTCAGCATCATTTTTTCGATCAAAGCGTCTGGTGATTCTTTTAGAGCCACGACCATTTTCGTGGACTCTAACTTCCCACTTGGACTCACCAGTTGATGTTTTTATTTTTCTTATAGACATAGATTCTCCATTTCAACGACTTAAAATTTTTGAAAGTCGTCATTTTGTGAAGATATCCAGCGTCGCAAAACATCGGTTCGAACATACAATTGCCTATTAAACTTAATAAAGAGCCCCTCAGGTATTCTTCTGGTTTTTGCTTTAGCCTTCCAAGAATAAATTGTTAAAACAGATATTCCGAAAGTATCAGCAACTTCCTGAGGTCTCATCCACCCCTTTAAATTGTCAAAGAACGAATCCCTACTTTGGCTTTCGGGAAATATAACTGCGCCTGACATAATATGCTCCTTTGTCTTTTCAATAAATAAAAATCTGACCTTCGTGCCCACGTTGACGAACGTGTCAAAGTCTATTGTGTTTTAATCTCACCCTTAAGCAATCTGCCGATAAATTGATCTAGACTGAGCTTTCCGTGTTGTTTCATAAATTCTTCGTGGGCCATATGGAGCCTGTCTTTTTCTGACAAGGTGGCTTCTTGCAGTTCAATTAAATGAGTTGGCTGAATGAGACCTAATGCTTTGGCTAAAATTTCGCTGTCGCGGATCTTTCTGCCAAAACTTTTTTTATTGGCTTTGTCTTTTAATGACTGCAAAAGCTTTGCAGCATCAACATCTAGCTTTTTCAAAACGTTTTTCTTTTTAACTGTAGGTTGTTTTTTCTCTGTTGGCTTTTCTGTTACTTTTGTTTCTTCCATTTTTTAATCCTCCATTTTTAATTCATTGTTTTTGCTTGTTCTAAAATAAATACCTTTAGATCAAATGGGCCTTTGATCTCAGAAAACTCAGGAACCTTTTTTAATTTTTCACGAAAACGATCTGCTGTGCTAAGAGCACCACTTGCTAAACCTTTTTTGACTGCACTATCCACTGATGAATCAGTCTGGATTTGACCGAAAGCATTTGTTTGCCTTGGCACAAGACCATCAAAATAGCCGGCAACAAAACTTGATACAAAATCTCCAGTAAAATACTCTGCTTCTCTGGAGTGATACTCACCCTCTAAACCCGGTTGCCCAATGCTAGAAACACCGACACCTTTGAAGTTATAAATTCGATCACCCTGTGCTGCGCGATTAAATTCTATAAAGATACGATGAGTGTTTTTTTCTAAATAAGATTCACCAATCAGTTTTAATCCACGCAATCCACCACTTTTCACACTGGCAATAACTGGAGCCCTCTCGTCCGGAAACGCAATCACTGAATGATTCACAGTTAACTCAAGATTTTCTCCAACTTTTAAGGCTCTAAATATCTCTAATGATCCTTTTGGTGGCATTACTAATTCAGATGCGGTTGATTGCCTGTGTAAACTGATAAGGTACTCTTGTGGTAAATTGCCGGGTGTTGATTTAATTTGCTCGGTGGTAACTTTTTTTCGGGGCTTGGTTAGCTCTTTTGACTGTACTGGTTGTTCATTTGTTTTCTGTGGAGAAACAAACAGTTCTTCACCAGGTAACTCTGAAGCATGAGCTGTGATTGCAAACAATAATTCAATCATTGGCCTTCTCCATTTTCGATTAGCACAGGTTGTTTAAGCACTATGCGATTTGTTTTTTTAATATTAATTAGCTCTGATGCTCGAGCATTGCTCCCAGGACTTCCATAAGATGAACGAATCTCAAACACATCTTGGTGTTTTGACTGGCTAGGTATGACATCAAAAACGTAAACATTTCGCTCGCCCTCGCATTTAACGATAAGATTGGTGGGCAAAGAGGTATTCAGTTTTAAATTTAAAAATAAAGTCTTTTTATCATTTGGTGAAATCTGAACCTTTAAATCCTCACTCCGCCCTACAAACACTTCTGACAAGGCACATGGAAATAAAACAATAGAACCAAGACCTGGTGCTAAATAAATTCGTTTGGTTTGGCTGCGGTCAAATCTCGCTGACTGAATTCTGTCAATCTGAGCACTGGCAACACTGACTAACATGATCAAATTACTGACGAGCAAGAGTTTCTTCATAAGAATCTACCTCCAACCCATAAGAATTTTCTCTGTTTCTTTCAACTGGCTTTAGTTTAATAGAAACTTCGACATTGTGTTCTTGCTCATTAAGTCTTGATTTTTCTTTAACAGAGATCAGTGCATGATAAATTCCAGCATCATCCAATGTGATCTTCATAATTTGGCTTGCTATTGATATTTCGTCGCGCTCAATTTTGGATTTTAAATCCAGAATCTCTGATCGCTTCTTTTTCCATAGTTCTTCACTCATCACAGAGGTAGCTAAACCAATTCGTTTCATAAAGTTTTCTGCATTGAAATTATATACATTGAATAAAAACTTTTGTAGAAAGCTGAGAGCTTCCGTTTTATAGATTGGGTCATTTGATTCTGTGACAATTCTTGTCCCATTGTTATCAATCGCAATAATCATTGGTTTACTTGCTCTTGAAATGATCCTTAGACTGATAACAATTGCAATAATGCTTATTGATGCCGTCAGTAAAAATATAATGAACTGAATGTTACGTTTAAATATCTCGTGACTGTGTATTTTCATTTTTGCTTTCCTTTAAACTTTGTTTTTGTTCATGCTGAGCTTTTTGCAAACGATCAGCTCCTTCATAAATGGATTTTTTCGTGTTTTGTTTTTCAAAATTACGCTGATTTTCACGATTAAAAATTTGATCTTTCTGTTGTGTCCGAGAGTATTTAGTTATTGATGGCTGTGAAAATCCCCGACCTGTGCTTTTTGTGTAAGCCCATTTACTTGCAGAAATTGTAGACTGAGCGGCTTGCGTGATTACCCTGCCTGCCGGGCTTTTAATTGCTAATGCAGCAAATGCAACTGGAGAAAATCCCTTAAATAGAGTGATAATAAGCTCTAAGCACTTAGCTCCGAAAGCATCAGTTTGTGCAGAGACAAGGCTTGCGTGAACTTGATCAAACCCGTACCAAATAATTGGCCAAGAGCTTCCTACAATTAACAAACCAAAAAAAATCTCAACACCAAGACCAACCCCTAAAATTGTACTTAGCAAAAATACAATAGGAGCCATCGAACACATTAAGAGCATAAAAAACACATGTAGATAATAAACTACCCAATATAATGCTGATAAAATGACTTCAACCACCCGATCAAGAGCAAATGGAATAATACTGGCAACACTGACTTCTGGAGAATTTGTCGTTAATGAATTTAACGAATCATATTTTGGTAAATATTGATCTGGAATTGAGAATAAAATTTCAATTATTATTGGAAAACCAGAAACCAAACAAAAATAAATCAATGCTCCTTTTATAATCGCAAAAGCTTTAGCGCCTTCACCAGTGATGTTTGAAAATACAATTCTAAATAAAAAAAGTGGCAATAGAAAATATGTCGTTGATCTAGATATAGATTCAAATACTTTCAATGAAACTCCGTGCAGATCGCTAAAGCTGTCCATGTACGACCTCTTTTTTGCGTTGCCGTCTTTGGCGATCCGAAAATTCTTCCCATTGCTTGCCTTCTTCTTGTTCCTTTTCTAACTGTCGAAGTTTTGCATCTTCATTTTGCAAAAGCATAGCCTGCTGATTTTTTTGCACTTCGTTTAATGCAACATTGGTTTCTGTTGTATTAAGAGCTGTGGCACCATCAGTGCCTAATATTGCGATACGAGCAATAAGCCTTTTAACCCTTCGTACATAATCAGTGGTGTTACGAATATTGCTCTCAAGTCTTTTTGAAGACCAATTGGGACCTGATAAAACATTTTTTGTAGACTGGCTGAGATAATATAAATTCGATGATTCTGAACGAAGTCGGTCCGAGCGTTTTTGAATGTCTTTAGCTCCTGCGCTGACCTCGCTGTCTGGTGATAGCTCACCGGCCAGCTCGGCCACAGCATCGGCATAAGCTGCCGTTTCGGCCGCCTTCTTGGCTTGCTCTCCTAAAAAATCAAGAAAGCCATAGCTTGGAACTGAAAAAAGAACAGTGACTATAAAGACAAACATCGAACAATTTCCTCTAGGGATAAGCTTGGACATGCTGATTTAAGTTCATTGTATCTTCTGCGATCTTCATCTTTAGATGTGTAGGACCAGTATTCTTTATGACTTAATCTGATCTTTAAAATACGTTCGCCATGAACGTCTTTAAGTAGTGCTTCAGAAAACTCGCCTTGTTTTCGCCTCAGTGATTTTATTTTTTCAACACTTGAGGCCTCAAGTTGAGTTCTTGCCATAAACGATTCATCGTCGCCATCTAAGGAGAAAAATATCTTATTTGGTGAATTATCTAAAATTCCAGTGTCACCATCGACCACAACATGTGAAGACTTTTGTGCTACCGTTATAAAGCCGTGTCCCTCTTTTCTGACGTTGGCGATGGATAAATTAAAAAATGAAAAACACTTTTTAATAAAAAATGGCGTTTCATCAGCAATAAAAACAATTCTTTTTTTATGTTCTGATTTTTTTAACATTTCTAGATTAAATTTTGCCATTACGGCAGCAAGACCACCTTGGGCATAATCTGGATCTAAAGCTTGAGATATTTTAGAGAAATTAAAATACGTCAGCCTGTTGTCTGTCGCAGATAGCAAATTCGCACTTGCAGCATCGTCGATACTGGCGGCGAAAGCATTGCCGTAAACTCCGTTACCGACCCACCTTTGCAAAAGTTCTTTTCGTGGAAGATCTTGTGCTATTTTATAAAACTCATCTAATGAATAGGATTTAAGATTGCAATCAGCATAGGCTTGGATTGCTCGTTCAAGATCTGACTTCATTGTTTTGCTGAGTTTAGATTCGCCCTCTTCAAGAATTAGAACTTCTAAAAAACTTGCTAATATTTGCAGAGCTTCTTTGCTTGGGCCTAATTCTTCAAGAACTTGAAATGGGTTGATACCTGTGGGTTCGTTTAAACTTAAGGTCTTTTCAACCCCTCCTAACATTTCGGTTTCACGAGAGTGACTGCCACCCACGTCAATCTTAATGACTTTTACTTCAGGATCGTTAACCAAAGCTCTAGTGATTGCGTTAGTTAAAACAGATTTTCCGGTACCTGGTCTTCCGAAAATACACCAAGAAAACGATTCGTAACTTGGGTCAAAAATATTTAAATAAGTTAAAGATTCATCCTTACGATGCAATGCTAATGATTTTTTTGTGATATTAATTTTTGACTGTGAATCACCTCGACTGACCAAGGGCATATAGGTTACAAGTACTGAGTCTTTTTCTAATAAAGAAAAATGCGGGGCCTCTCCTGGGTAAAAACTTTTTAGACTTTCAAGCGCTCCGACACTTTCAATATATATTTCACCGATTGGTTCAAGCTTTCGTTTTAATTCTTCTCGGTCGGCACGTAAGTATTCTTCTGTGGTTCGTGAAATTAAACATTGCCACTCAAAACGAAAAAGCTTGGAACCATTTAAACTAATATCTTCTAGATCTGATTGTGCTTCAGAATATTTTCTAGATTCTTTTAAATCTTGCTCGGTAGAGTTTTGTTTGGACCGACGTCGTAATAAAGTTTCAGCCTGCGCCTGAGGTACCACCTCTATGGCGCAACAAATGGTGTAAGGTAATGATAGTCCATCTTTAATATGAGATAAACTTGATAAATCCATACCAAATTCAGATTGTTTTATTAGTCGCAAGACACTGACGACTTGGGTCCCAAGATCCAAAGTTTGAAACGTATGATTGAGCTCTTCTCCGATTTTTGGCAATATCGATTCAACATCAGATTGAGTCAGGGCTTTGATTTGAATGCCGTGATCTTTTAACATACCAAAATCAGTCAATATGGGTTTCGCTGATTTTTTCTTTAACAAAAAATACAAATCCATTTTCACAGGTTTTTCTAAAAAAATAAATGCTCTGTTTTTTACAAAGCCAATGGACTTAAGAGCCTCGCTTCGCGAATGGATTTCGTTCTGTTGTACTGAAAACTCTGATTTTAAATAAATTCTTAAAATTCGACCTTCAGGTAAATCTCGCAAAATACTTTGCAACATGGCTTCTGTTTTATCTAAGCCAAAAACCTCTTCATCAAAAAGATCGACTTCAAAACCTGCGATCAAAGTTCCGTTTTCTAATGTATGAATAATGATATCGTTTAATTTGTTAGTTTCGACGATTTTTTGAAACACAAACCACCCCTTGAGATATTATGTAACGAATTGAATCTCTAATAATTTTTCTACGAAAACGCAGACGAATTGGAATAAGAAAAAACAACAAAGCAACCGTGAGAGCCAAGGCCCAAAACATGGATTTTAATCCAAGCATTTTGCCGATAAAGATCAGAAGTAATAAAAAAATGCCAGCTCCTGAAATATCGTTATAAGAAAGACCTAAAAAATATGAGTCGTCGTTTAGCACTCGAGATGTTTTCCGTTTTATCATCTGAAAATCTCCCGTAAGAGATCAATGACTGCTGGACCACCAAAAGTAGCTGCGGCTCCTATCATTCCACTCATTAAAACCATTTTTCCCACATTGGCCATTCCGATGGACATTGCAATTCCACCAAGCACGATGCCAATCACTGCTGTGATTTGGCCAATTGAAATAACAATGCTTTGCCCTCTTTGTGCGGCTTCTTCTAATCGGTTTGCAAATGCTGGATGAGTAACGATCAATAAGCTCAGCATTAAACTGTAATGATAAATTCTATTAAGTTGTTTCATAAGACCTCCTTTTTATTTTGCAGTTGGTGGAATCATTTCAAACATTTCGACTTGCCGATACCAGGTGTTGGGTTGATTCGGATCTTGTACCCATTGATCCATTTTGTAGCGCTTCCATTCACCAGGCTCGACAAGCGAAGAAACCTCTTTAGGCAACGGTGCTGAAAATAGCGAATTGCCATTTTGAACAAGCTGAGGTTCTAATCTTTTTTGAAATTGATCTAACTTGGTTTTTAAATTCTCATTTTGTTGTTTTAAATTTTCATCATCCGACGCGTTTACATAAATGCTCACTGCACCAGCTGCTGCGGCACCGACTCCTGCGTACATTGTGGTGTAGGCTGCGCGATGCTCCTCTTTGCTTGCCGCAATCAAGGCACCGGCCGTTGCACCAAGAGCCATGTCTCTTAAAACTTTGTTTCTTGTTGAAGACAAAGAACAGGATGTAAGAAACATCATTGGAATGATTGGTGTAACATTCGTTAGAATGAAACCAAACAGTTTGCGTTGTGATTTTATTTTTTTAGTAACAATCATTTTTTGACTCCGATGCTATGTAAACACAGATAGAACCTTTAGCGCCTTCAATCCCAGCGTCGCCTGATTCGCCTCTTGGACCTTGATCACCCTCTGGGCCTGATGAACCACGACAATCTCTTTGTTCACCGCTTCGACCAGGACCTCCTTGGCCACCCAATTGTCCATCACCACCAATTCCTGCTTTTCCGGCTTGGCCGCTGAATGCAAATGTTTGCAAATCAAATTCACTGCCATTTTCAATTGAGACTTTTAA